>OLPA01003135.1_pt1 | contig 11558 bp, 8 predicted proteins | sample 1672811 | NCBI WGS metagenome assembly OLPA01 (sample SAMEA3136726, study PRJEB25190) | human gut metagenome | biome: human gut; feature: human-associated habitat; material: faeces | place: Austria | collected 2013
TTATATCTTCTAAGTTTACTGTATCAATTATAAATTCCATTTTCTTTTCTCCTATTCTTTTATTAAGTTTTTTATTCCTGCTTGTAAAGCAACATCATAAAAATGTTGCATTTGTTGCTTGGTAAACATTTGATATGATTCTAATCCGTATTTTAAATTCACAAGTTCATATTTAGCTGAAGCTAAAGGATTATAATTCAGCATCTCATATTTTACTTCTGGATTTATTTGAATTAAAAATTTTACGATTTGATGAATATTTTCATCCGTTGCACTCATTGTTGGAATCAGTGGTGTTCTAATGATCACTTTATCTTTATATTCACTTTGTAAAACATAACGAATATTTTCTTTAATAAGTTGTGATGATACATTTGTACAGGCCTGATGTTTTTGCTCATCAAATATTTTTAAATCTATATAAACTAAATCTAAATAAGGCAATGCCTTTTTTATAAGTTCTAATGATGTATAAAATGATGTTTCAATAGCTGTATGAATCTTTTCTTTCTGACATCTTTTTAAAATTTTAATAAGAAATTCACCTTGCATAAAGGGTTCTCCACCAGAAAATGTAACACCTCCTCCATGTTGAAAGAAAACTTCATCCTCTTTAATTTTATTCATTAATTTATCTAAAGTATACTCTTGACTATCATATTGAATAGCACCACTAGGACATGTTTTAATAACTTGATCAAAGTCTTGATGATTTTGAAAATATGGACGATCGTTTTGATAATTAATTTGTTCTTTGAATTGTTGACAACATCTACAATGAATACATTTATTTTTAAAATAGATGACTTGTCTTTGAGTGTTTAATCCTTCTGGATTTTGACACCATAGACAACGAAGTGGACACCCCTTAAAAAAAACTGTTGTTCTTAAACCACTCCCATCATGTATTGCAAACCTTTTAATATCAAAAACCAATGCTTTAGATATTTTCATAAGTTGTTCTTTCAATAATTTCATCTTGTAGCTTGCCAGCAAGTTCAACAAAGTATGCTGTATAACCAGCAACACGAATTGTCAACGATTGATGATTTTCAGGATGAACTTTAGCATCAAGCAAATCTTCTTTTCTAACAACATTAAATTGTATATGAGGTACTTTTAAATCCACAAAAGCACGTAAGAAATTTTCAAATTTCAAACAGCCTGTTTCTGTTTTAAAAAATTCTGGTAAGAATTTCATATTTAAAAGACCACCATTCGTCGTACATGAATTATTAAGTTTTGAAACAGATTTTAAAACAGCTGTTGGGCCTTGTAGATCTCTACCATAGACAGGTGACATACCTCCATCAGCAAGTGGTTTTAAAGCATTTCTGCCATCTGGTGATGCTCCTACATTTTCACCCATTGGAACATGTGCAGAAACAGTATACATTCCTGTATGATAAGGACCTCCTCGATAATTTGTATAACGTTTCATCTTTTCTCTAAAGTAACATGCCCATTGATTTCCAAGCTCATCGACCCACTTTACATCATTTCCATATTTAGGCACTTTATTTAAAAGCATTGTTTGCATGATTTCATAGCCTTTAAAATCTTCTTGTAAAGCATTTAATAAATCATGTTGACTTATCATTTTATCATCATAAACAAGTTGTTTAATAGCTGCTAGAGAATCTACAAGATTGGCTACTTGAATCATTTGAATACCCGATAGATTATATTTAGCTCCACCTTTAGTAACATCTAATCCTTTTTCTAAACAATCATCAATAACAGTAGATAGAAAAGCTGTTGGTAAATAATCTTGATGTGCTTTTTCTACAATCTTTTCTGCAGCCATCATTTTATCAATAAAATAATCAATTTGTTTTTGAAAAGCATTTTCTAAATCTTGATAAGTTTGATATGTTTCTAAACTTCCTAAATCTAATCCTATTTGTTGCTTTGTTAGTAAACATTTTCCATGATTCAAAGTAAGTTCTAATGCTTTATTTAAATTAAACATGGCTGCATCAGACCATCCTAAATTGTTGCCATGTGTTGTCAGTTCAACACATCCAACAATAGCATAATTACGTGCATCTTTTTCTTCAATTCCTAAATCTTCAATCATTGGGTGAATAATAGCTTCATCATTGAAAAATTGTGGCATACCACTTCCAAGTGAAACAACTTTAATAGCAGCTTGCATTAATTCATGGCTAGAATTTTTATTAAGTCTTACAGATAAATTAGGTTGTGGTAATCCTAAATGTTCTTGAGCTTTTAAACAAAGTAAAGAAAGATCATTATATGTATCATTTCCCTTTTCATCTACACCTCCAATAGCAATGTTAAAACCAATTGGAAATCCAGCAAAATATTTAGCACTATTTTGATTTCTTAAATAAACAACTTGATTAAATTTCAACCACAAACATTCTAATATTTCTAAAGCTTCTTGTTTAGTAAGAATTCCTTTTTCTATATCTCTTTGATAATAAGGATAAAGATATTGATCCATTCTCCCTGGTGAAAAAGAAGAAGCATTGGATTCCATATGTAATATCACAAATAAAAACCACAAAGATTGCACCGCTTCATGAAAAGTTTCTGGAGGTCTTTTAGAAAGCTTCATACAAATCTTTCCCACTTCTTTTAATGATTCGATTTTTTCACTTTCAATCAAATCATGATATCTTTGCATAAAATGAACTGCCCCTTCTAATACAAGAATCGTACATTCATAAAATTCTTTTTGTTCATCTTTACAATTCTTTAATTTTTTTTTTGCTTTTTCCATTAAACCTTGAGGACCAAGTTTTAACCATAAAGCACTATCAGGACAAATATGACCTTGAGCATGATCTTTTTGATTAATTTTTACCACTTTACTTATTTCATTAATTTCTATTCCATAAGTCCCTTTAATTGCATCTTCTAAAGATTTTCCTTTCCAATAAGGATAAATCTTTTCTCTAAATTCTTTAATATCTTCTTCTTTTACTAAAAACTGATCTTGTGGTCTTGTTGGTAACGTTTCAAATTCTTGATTGATCCACGAACAACCACTTTCAGGAAAAACAACACCATAACGTACACCCTTTGTACGATTTCCAACAATCAACTCTTCATCTTCAACAGAAATCTCTAATTCCTCTAATGCTGCTTTTAAAGAAAGAGCTCTTTTTTTAGGAAGAGATAATTTCTCATTTTCTTGGTAAACACGTGTAATGATTCGTGCCTGTTCAATAGAAGCATAACGTTTACTGCTCAACATCTTTTCTTTTAAATCAGAAATTCTTTTTGTTTGATATAAACAATTCATAACACGCCTCCTTTTATTGTTTTTTCTTATTACAAGACTATTATAAATCAATAAAACAATAAATTTCAATAATTGTTTTATTGATTTTTTATAAAAAAAGAAATCATTAAATGATTTCTAATCCATACTCCATTATTTTTTCCTTAAAAGGACTTCCTAACTCTTGTTCACCAATATATCCAGTAAATTCACTTAAATGCCCAAAAACATAATTCCCATCTAAATTGAGTTTTTCATTTTCGGCCACAAGATAACATTTTTTACTTGCATCCATGACTTCTTTTTTTGTAAGACCATCTTCGACATCATATGTGGTTACTTTTCCATCATGGATATTCATTCCTACTGTACCGATAAAAGAAAGATCAAAACGATAATTGTGAATTTGTTCAATTGCAAGAGTACCTATAAAACCATCTTTAGCGCGATTAAAATGTCCTCCAATGAAAATAAGATTTACTTTATGTTCCCCATGTCTAAATAATTGCATAATATCAATCATATTTGTAATAATTGTAAGTGATATATTTTTTTGATAAATACACTTGGCAAGTTCTAAATTCACTGTAGAGATTCCTAAAAAAATCACCGTATTTTCTTCAATCAATTCAACTGCTTTTTTCGCGATGATTTTCTTTTGTGATAAACGTACACTCATACGTTCATCTACATGGTAAGCATGGAGATTCTTTCTTACTTGCATAGCTCCTCCATGAATACGTTTTAAAAGTCCTTCTTTTTCTAGAGCCGTTAAATCTTTACGAATGCAATCTTCTGTGACTTCGAAATCATTTGCGAGTTCTTTAACTTTTACTTTTCCTTCTGTATTTAATCTTGCCAGTATTTGTTCATGTCTTTCTTGTTGAAGCATTTTTTCTACCTCTCTTTTATGACATTTTAACATATTCAAAATATCTTGAAAATGAGTAACAACACCCTTCAACTTGATAAAATATGTAAAATTACACATTTTATCAAGTTAGATACTTTTTCATAAAAAAAAGGACTACAATGAGTCCTTAATGATTGGTAAGACAACCTTAAAGGTTGTTCCTTTACCTAATTCACTTTCTAAATGAATTGTTCCTTTATAATATTGAACAATGTGTTTTACAATTGCAAGTCCAAGACCTGTACCACCTGTTTCCTTATCACGCCCTGCATCACATCTAAAGAAACGTTCAAAGACACGCCCTTGATCAATAAGTGAAATTCCACGACCTGTATCACTTACTTCAATAATGTAGTCTTGATCAACAAGATAAGAATGAATATTTAAACTTCCTTTTTGTTTATTGTATTTTACTGCATTATTGATCAGGTTATTCATTAATTGTTGGACATGTTGATGATTTGCGAGATATGTTTGTGGTGTTAAATCACATGTAACTTTAATTTCTTTCTTTTCAATTTCAACTTTTAATGATTCTAAAATATCATCGACAATTGGTTGAAGATGAACAGGATGTTGTATAACTTCAATATCTTTATTTTCAAGTCTTGAAATCATTAAGATATCACTGATAAGGCTTGACATCTGATCAACTTCTTTTTGAATTTTATCCAATGCTTGTTTTCTTGCTTTTGGATCATCAATCATTCCCGTTTGAAGAAGTTCACTATAACCACGAATAGATGTCATTGGTGTTTTTAATTCATGAGAAACATTTGAAAAAAATTCTTGACGCATTTTTGTAGCATTAACTGAATCTGTGATATTGACAAAAAGTAAAGTCACTCCATATTCTACTTTAGCAAGATGGCAATCATAGACTTCTTCATCTTTTTTTAGAGTAACGATTTTAGGTTCTACACCGATATTTTCTAATTGATCTATAATTTGGTGATCGAAGATAAAATCTTGGATAGGTTGATTCACTTCCATTCTATCACTAAAAAGTTGTTTAGCTTTTTTATTGACCATAAGTATTTCATAATTTGTATCTAATAAAATGAACCCTTCATTCATTTTATCAAGAATACTATTTATTTTTAATCTTTCATTTTTCAAAGTTTTTAGTGTTTTTCTTATTGTATCTGCTTGTTCTTTAAGCTTTGTCGCAATAACATTAAATTCATCATATTGATAATGATCAAAACTTAAATAACGGTTATCATTGATTTTAGAAACCTCTTCACTAATTTCCTCTAATGGTTTAGTAAGTGTTCTAGAAAAACGATAAGAAAGAGCTAAAGCAACACATAATGATAAAGCAGCACTAATAAATAATGGTTCTAAAAGTGGTCCTATATTATCAAAGATACCATTATAAGGAATCGCAATACGAACAACATAACCACGATGATAATAAGCCACATACATCATATTCTTTTTAACAGTTGAAGAATAACGTGTCGCATAACCAAACTGATCACTTAAAGCTTCTTTAAATTCACTACGTCCACTATGATTTTCTTGAATCCCCTCTTTATCACTATCCGCTAAAACATTTCCTTCTTTATCAATAATTGTTAAACGTGTATCTTTTGTATAAGCTAAATCATTTAATTTATCTATTTGTTTTTCTAATGGTTTTTGGTAATCAATTTGATTTTCTACAAGCTTTACCGTATAGTACATATCTTTTCTTGTTGTTTGCATCATTTGATCAGAAAGAATCACCATTGAAACACTTGAAGAAAATAATAACGTAATAATTAAAACTGTTGCAAAATATTTAAATAGAGCTTTATTCATCTTATTTCACTTCCTCAACATAGCGGTATCCTACACCTCTAATAGTTTTAATATACTTACTTCCATCATCATCCAATTTAGCTCTTAAAGCACGAATATGCACATCTAAAACTCTTGATTCACCTATAAAATCATAACCCCAAATATGATTTAAAATTTCATCTCTTTCGACTACACGTGTATGATTTTCTACTAAATAAAGAAGTAACTGATATTCTTTATTTGTAAGTTCCATGACTTGTCCATTATGCATCACTGTTCTTGTTTGTTTATCAATTTTTAAGGTTTGACTTTCAATAATCGGCGCTGCTTTAGGAGCATGTCTTCTAAGCAAAGAACGTACTCTAGCTTGTAACTCTAAAACACCAAATGGTTTGGTCATATAATCATCACTACCACTATCTAAACCATTGACTTTATCAATTTCTCGGTCCTTTGCACTTAAAATCAAAATAGGTAATTCTTGATCAGTTTCACGTATCTTTTTGATAGCATCAATTCCCGAAATGCCAGGTAACATTAAATCAAAAACAGCTAGATCCACTTGATCTGTTTTCATATTTTCTAAAGCATCTAAAGCATTTGAATATTGTTTAACAGTATAACCTGCACTTGTTAAAGCTAAATCTATAATTTCTCTAATATTTTCATCATCTTCTACTACATATATACATTCTTTCATTATTTCCACATCCTTTACATTATCTTAACATAGCAAAGGGGTGGTTATGTTAAGTTTAGGTTAAAAGTTGATTAGAAATAAAAGAACTTATACGATGTATAAGCTCAAACGGTTATTTGTCAAAAATCACTTTTAGATGTGCATAATCTTCAAAATATTCAACATTCATATCTTGATTTATTTTATCAATGTTATTTTCTTTATTTTCTACAAATAAATCTAATTGAACATATGCTTCATATTCAATCAATTTTATTTCTAAATATGTTTTATCTGATTGTTCAAAAAAATTGGAAATAGTATTAATTATTTTATCACAATTATTAAAATCTTTAAAAAACGAATCATTTCCGATATTTATCAATAATTTTACTTTTGTATCAAATTGAGATTTTATTAGGAAAATATAATCATTCAATAATGTATCAAATATATAATTATTTGTCATGATATTTGTTTTCTCATCTAACAAATCATAAAAATGCTCTACCTGATTTTTTGCATCTTCATATTTTTGATCATCTATATTATTTTCTATCAAAATCAATCCATATCTTAAAGAATGCTGTATTTTCATAACATTATCATGAAGATAATGAACTAAAGACTTATTTTTTTCTATGTATTCCAATTCTTTATTTTTTAACACATATTCTGTTTTTTCGTTATATAGTCGTGTCATATGCATAAATAAAATACATACCACAAAAAATAAAACTAGCAATAATAATAAAACCACATAGATATCATCAATAGTTATTTGCATATGTCCTATATCATTCAACAAAATAAAGTATATTCCAAAAATCAATACCATTGTAATTGTTAATAAATATTTATTTTTTTCAATAATTGTATCTTTTATTTTAGTTTTGAAATAATTCAATACAACAATAAGAACCAAGAAAATAATTCTTGCTAAAAAAATAATAGGTAATCTATATAGTTTTAGAATCTTGGTCATATCATAGTTTGTTATTATTTTAAAGAAAAATAAAACTATAGTTGAAGTAAAAACAGATATCCATGTAAATAATATACAAGGAATAAAATTATAAAATTTAACTTCCTTTTTTACAATAGAAACAATTACAAAATTAGTAATTGCTAGTACATATGCCATCTCATTGCCAAACAAATCGTAAGTTTGCATAATTTCCATAACAAAGAAACTAATTATCGATGAAATCAAACAATATCTGTTTTTTTGTTCAACATCACAAAAAACACCTATGAAAATTGCGCCTAATAATACTTCTAAATAATCTAAAAAGAAATACATCATTTTAATAAATACTCCTTATACGATGCAAGTACATCTTGTTGATACTTCTTTCCAATCTTTAAAGTAACTCCATTTCTCAATAATAACTCTTCTTTATAAATTTCTTTAACCCAAAATAAATTAACTGCATAGGATTTTTGAATTCTAATGATATTCGTAGAATTAATAAGTGACATCATTTTATTAAAAGTACTCGAATATTTATAATCATTAAATGGTGCATGAATCGTAATTTCATGTAAAAATGATTCTAAATAAATGATATCTGATAATTGAATAGCTGTTTTTTTACCATTAAAATCAAAAGTAATAATTTTATGATTTTTATTAATATATTTTTGAATTAGAGTACATGCGATTTTCATATCTCTATCAAAATTATCTTTTCTAATAAAGTAAAAAGGTTGTACAATTAATGAATCAAAAATCATATCATTCATTGCTGAAACAAATATAATAATTGCATTAGAATTGTTCTCTCTAATTTTTTCAGCAATTTTGATGCCATTTTTTTCCTTTAAATCAATATCCAAAAAGAAAATATCTCCTTTTTCAAAATAACGATCTTCAAAATGACTTGTTATACAATCTATTGAATAATCAAGAAAGATATCTTTAAATCCATCATACACCATACTCTCTATCTTTTTAGCAAAAACTTGATCATCATCTACTATCTTTATTAACATTCATATTTCACTTCTTTCTAAATAAAGTTACGAAAAGAAGTATACCATATTATTATTTTTTATACTTATCTTTAATTTCTTTAACATAATGTATTTGATCATTGAATTCTACCATCTCATTAATACAATCATTCAATTCATTTTCTTTTTCTAAATGCTCTAAACAAATAATTCTATAATATAACTTCATAATATATCCTATGTCTTTTTGTTGACTTGTAACCTTCTTTGATAATTCAAGAGCTTCTTCATATTCTTCATTTAAAATGAGATACATGATTTTAAAAAGTGGTTTTTTAACTTTATTATCCAATTGAGGATCATATAATTTTAAATATTCATCTTTTTTATTCAAATTATAATAATATTGTAATTTTATAGTATACCAATGTCTATTTTGCTTTTCATCAAAAATTCTTTTACTATTTTGTTCTACAAAGTTTTGATATTCTTCTTTATAATTAGAAATTTCTAAAAGAAAAATATATATTGTTATTAAACTGTCATTAATAGACTTATTATGAATTTTATCTATCGCTTCTTTTACTGTAGATAAATTCTTTTCAATATACTTATTTGACAACAATAATTTTGGAATATTCAATATATAAATATGCACTACAATACCAAACAAAACGATTAAAATCAAAGAATAGATTAATACCCTTTCTAAATGATTAATATTTATAATAACAATCAAAAAAGCCAATAAATAATAAACTAGTATAATGAATCGATAACTTAAAACTATCTTATTCTTCATCGTTTTTACCTACTTAGAAAGATATAAATCTAAAGGTGTTTTTGTATGTTCAACAACATAACCACTGCCACCTCTATCTTTAACATCTTCGACCAATGTTGTTATTAAAAGAGGTTGTTTACTATCTGTCGTCATTACTGTAAACCAACCAAGTTCTGTTCCTGTGGTATCACTTTGGCTTTGTTTGATTTCTGCTGTTCCTGTTTTTCCAGCAAGAGTCACATTATCATGATAAATGCTGTGTCCTGTTCCTTTTTCGTCTGCAATAACATTAATTAAATCTTCTTTTATTGTTTGTGATGTTTCTTTAGAAAAGACATTTTTAATCCATGTTTTTGTTTTTCCTTGAACGATATGGGGTTGATAAATTGATCCTTCATTGACAAATGAACTATAGATACTTGCAAGTTGTAAAGGATTCATCAAAATTTGTCCTTGCCCATAACCACTATCAGCAATGAATTGATCATTTACTTTTTGATTTTTATTGATATACTGACTTATATTTAAAGCCAGTTCAAAAGGAATCTTTTCACCAATCTTTAAGTTTTTATAATATTTAAATAAATTATCTTTTCCAATACTTAAAGCACTTCTTGCAAAATAAACATTATCCGAATATGTGATTGCATTCTTTAAATTATTAGGTGATGGGGCATGTAAAGTTGTCACATAATAATTACCCCAACTTGAGTCCTTTTGCCATTTATCTTTAGCCCCTAAATCTTTATTTGCATCAATTGTTTTTGTTTCTAAACCAATAGCTGCTGTGATCGGTTTCATAGTTGATCCAGGGGTATAAGTTTGTTTATAACGACTCATTAATGGTTGATTACTATCATTATTTAAAGCATTCCATTTATCTGTTGAAAGTCCTAAGACAAAATCATTATTTGAATAGGATGGCGTTGAAACAAGTGCTAAAACTTCTCCTGTCTGTGGATTTAAAGCAACAGAAGCACTTTTATCATTTTGGTATTCATTATAAAGACTTTGTTGTAAATCAATATCAATTGTTAAACGAATATCTTTACCATCTTTTGCTTCTTTTTGGGCAATTGTTTTAATGACATTATTATTTTCATCAACAATGACAATTTTTCCACCTACTTCTCCACGTAACTCTTTTTCATATGTTGCTTCAATACCACTTCTACCAATTATTGAATTACTTGTATAACCTTCATTTTTATGTTTTTTTAAGTCTTCTGAATTAACATTTTGGACATATCCAATGACATGAGATGTTATTTTATCATAAGGATAAACACGCATAGAAATCGTATTGATTTTAACACCTTTAATATTTAAAATTTCTTGTTGAATCAATTGATTTTTTACTTGTTCTGATACATTTTTAATAGGTACAAAAGAATCATCTTTGATCCAAGATGCACTCATTTTCTTTTGAATGGTTTCAACATCCGTTTCTAAATACTTAGCTATTTGTGCATAATCATTTTCACCATTAAGTTTTCCTCTTACAAGACCAAATGAATAAGCATTTCCTTGTTTAGCTAAATATTTTCCATTTCTATCTAAAATATACCCTCTATAAGGTTGTGTCGTAATCACTTTTACTTTGTTCTTATCAGAAAACTCATCAAAAATAAGTTGCTTATTAAATTTAATTTGTTCATTTTTAATTTCAATTTTATTTTTATATTTAACTTTTCCAGCTACAGTATCCATCGATATTTGATATTGAACCATATTATCTTTTTCATCTATTACTTTTACCTGTATATTACTTGGATTTATTACATAATAGATTTCTTTATGCTTTTCAATAAAATATTTTTGTGTAGGAGTATAGACTGTCTTTTGGTCTAACATTTGATACATTTGTTTATAATCTTTCTTTTTTAAAAGTTCAAAATATTCTGTAACAACTTGTTCATTACTTTTTCCATGATTAAAAACAAAAAATACCACTGTCATAAGCAGTACACAAACTATTAACCCAATTATAATATTTCTTTTCTTGTTCATATGGTAATCCTCCCTAATTAATACAATTATATGTGATGATTAGCATTAATGATATATTTATTGCACAAGATGCTCTTTATTTGCATGAAAAGCTTTTTTTAAACAATCATTTTGTGATGTTGACTTAGAAATTATCATAAATTATAATATAAATGAAAAAAGGAATAGTCATAAA
>OLPA01003138.1_pt1 | contig 11555 bp, 11 predicted proteins | sample 1672811 | NCBI WGS metagenome assembly OLPA01 (sample SAMEA3136726, study PRJEB25190) | human gut metagenome | biome: human gut; feature: human-associated habitat; material: faeces | place: Austria | collected 2013
CCACCTTGTTCTTGACCACCTTGGCGCGGACGTGGTTGCCCACCACCTCGCCGCCAGCCTTCAGGGTCTCCACCCGGCGCACGTCGATGCGGACGGAGGCGTAGAACTTCAGCGCCCGGCCGCCGGTGGTGACCTCGGGGTTGCCGTACATGACGCCCACCTTCTCGCGCAGCTGGTTGATGAAGATGACGATGGTATTGGTCTTGTTGATGATGCCGGTCAGCTTGCGGAGGGCCTGACTCATCAGGCGGGCGTGCAGACCCACGAAGCTGTCACCCATCTCGCCCTCGATCTCGGCACGGGGCACCAGCGCCGCCACGGAGTCCACCACCACCACGTCGATGGCGCCGGAGCGCACCAGCGCTTCCGTGATCTCCAGCGCCTGCTCGCCGGTGTCCGGCTGGGAGATCAGCATGTCCTCCACGTTGACGCCCAGCGCCTTGGCATAGGTGGGATCCAGCGCATGCTCGGCGTCCACAAAGGCCACCTCGCCGCCCATTTTCTGGGCCTCGGCCAGCACATGGAGGGCCAGCGTGGTCTTACCGGAGGATTCGGGGCCGTAGATCTCCACCACGCGGCCACGGGGCAATCCGCCGATGCCCAGTGCCAGATCCAGCGCCAGCGAGCCGGTGGGGATGGCCTCCACATTGGCCACGTTGCCGTCGCCATAGCGCATGATGGAGCCCTTGCCATACATCTTCTCGATCTGCTGCATGGCGGTCTCGATCGCTTTTTTCTTATCCGCGTTGGCGGCAGTGGCCGCCGCGGTCTCCTTCTTCGCTGCCATGGGTTCTCCTCCTTTTATCTCTCCGTCATTCGGTATCAAATATGCTTTCATGAAGGGTGCCGTATACCACGCGGGGAATGCCCGCCGTGTCCGGCACCACCTCGATATCGCCGAAGCCCTGGGCCCGCATGATCCGCAGCACGTCGTCCGCCTGCCCGATGCCCACCTCAAAATAGAGACGGCTGCCGGGGTGCAGAGCCGCGCGCCACTTGTCGCTGATGGCCCGGTAGAAATCCAGTCCGTCGCCGCCGCCCTTCAGAGCCGTCAGCGGTTCATAGTCCCGCACGGACACATCCAGCCCGGCAATGTCACCGTCGGGGATGTAGGGCGGGTTGCTGACGATGCAGTCGAACTCGCCAAAACGGGGCGGCGGCCCGTCAAGGGCATTTACTTGCCACGGCATCACCTGCGGCGACAGGCCGGTACGGCGGATGTTGCGGCGGCAGACACGCAGCGCGCCCTCCATCAGCTCGCCCAGCACCACATGGCTGCCGGGGCAGAATTTCGCCACCGCCAGACCAACGCAGCCGCTTCCGGCACACAGATCCAGCACACGGGGCTCTTGCAGCGTTTTCACGAAACCGATGGCCTGCTCCGCCAGCACCTCCGTGTCCACGCGGGGGATGAGGACATTCTCATCAATATCCAGATCCATGCCGCAGAAGCTCCATTCGCCGATCAGGTACGCCAGTGGCTCCCCCGCCAGATGGCGCTTCACCAACGACGCGGCCCGCTGCTCCACCTCCTGCGGCACATACAGCCCGCCGTCACGCAGCAGCTCCTGCCGGGTCTTTCCGGCGGCAAAGGCCACCAGCTCCCGTGCCTCCAAGGTGGCGGCATCGATGCCGGAGCGGCGCAGCTCCTGCCGGATATCCATATACAAATTGTTATATGTTGTTGCCATAATACGATTCGTTGTCAGTTTTCCTCAGTTTCCTTACCACTTGTCCTTGCCCTTCTCCTCCGGCAGCACCAGCTTCATGGCCTCGATAGCCACCTCCAGCATGGAGTCGTCCGGCTCGTTGGTGGTGAAATTCTGCATCCACATGCCGGGCGCGGAGAGGATCCGGGTCAGCTTGTTGTCGTGAGCGCCCACGGCACGGTTGAACTCGTAGGTGATGCCCACCACCGGCACCAGCAGCAGCAGCTTCACGCCGATGCGTACCCAGATATTCTGCCAGTTGATGTAGGGAAACACAAGGCTGGACACCAGAATGGAGACGATGATCACCACAAACAGAAAGCTGGTGCCGCAGCGGGGATGGTGCTTGGGCTGGATGCGGGCGTTCTCCACCGTCAGAGGCAGGCCCGCCTCATAGCAGAAAATGGTCTTATGCTCCGCGCCGTGGTAGCAGAACACCCGCCGCACATCCTTCTGCTTGGAGCACAGGATCAGATAGGCCAGAAAGATCAGCACCTTCACGATGCCCTCGATCAGGTTATGGAGGGCTGCGCTCTGGGCGTGGAACAGCCCGGCGATAAAGGTCGGCAGCAGCATGAACAGCACCAGCGTCATGCCCAGCGACAGCACCACCGAGAATGCCACCAGCACACTCTGCAGCTTTTCCGCCGGAATATGCTTCTCCAGCCACTGGTCGAGCTTGCCGGGCTGGGCGTTTTCATCGTCGGGGAAGTAATCCGCCGAGAACATCAGCGCCTTGACGCCGGTGACGATGGAGCTTAAAAACGTGGCCATGCCCCGGATGATGGGCCAGCCAAGAATGGGGAATTTATCCTTGATGAACTTCCGCTCCGTCACCTTGGTCACCAGCCCCTCCGGGGCGCGGACCACGATGGCGTCCTTCTCCGGTCCGCGCATGAGGATGCCCTCGATCAGCGCCTGACCGCCAATGGTGGTGCGGAACGTACCTTGCTTTTTTTCTGCCATGGGATATCCTTTCCTTTTCAGTATAGCATACTATTTTTCATAATGCAACAGTTGTTCTATTGTTTTTTCTCTTTTTCGTGCAGCAACCGGTGAGAGGTGATGGGCAGCCGGATGGTGACGATACAGCCGCCGCCCTTGGCGTTGCCGATGGCCAGCGACCCGTCATGGAGCCGGATGATCTCGTCGCACACCGCAAGACCGATGCCGCTGCCCCGGGCCTTGGAGGAGCCTTTATAGAACTTCTCCTTCACATGGGGCAGGTCCTCGTCGGGGATACCGGGGCCATAGTCCCGGATGGTGATGATATAGTGGTTGCCCTTGCGGTTGAGGCGGGCCTCGATCCGCTTGCCTGCGCCGCCGTGCTTGGCGGCGTTATCCAGCACATTGCAGAACACCTGCTTGAGCCGCTCGGAGTCCGCGGTGATCGGCTCGTCATACACGCCGCCGCTGTGGTACTCCAGCGTGATGCCCTGCTGCTTGAATATCTCGTGGTAGGTATACACCGCGTCCTCGAACTCTGCCTGCAGGTCAACCTGCTCCAGATGCAGGGAGAACCGCCCGTCGGACATGCGGGAAAAGTCCAGCAGCTCCTCCACCATCTTAGTCAGGCGGCTGGATTCCTTCACAATGATGCTCAGCCCGCGGTGCAGCGCCTCGGGATCGCTGCCGTCGTCCTCCAGAAGCGTCTCGCCCCAGCCGTTGATGGCCGTCAGGGGCGTGCGCAGCTCGTGGGACACGGAGGAAATGAACTCCGACTGCAGCTTCTCGTTCTCGCCGATCTTCAGGGACATGTCGTTGATGTTGTCCACCAGCTCGCCCATCTCATCGGCGTACCGGTTGGGGATCTGATAGCCGTAGCTGCCGCCGGAGATGTGCTTGGCCGCCTCGCTGACAGCGGCCACCGGCGCCACCACGTTGTTGATCAGCAGCAGGCTGGAGATCACGATCACAAAGATCACCGCCGCCATGATGGCCAGAATAATCAGCACCGTCAGCAGCACCTGACTGTCCAGATTCTTGGTGGCGGTGACGAACCGCATGACGCCCACGATACGGCCGTTGAACTTCAAAAGACCGGAGGCGGCAATGATCTTCTCGCCGGTGGCCGGGTCCACGCCCTGAAAGCTGCTGATCTGACCGGTGCTGAAAGCCTCCGTCACATCCGTCGTGCCCGGCAGAGAGCCCACCATCAGGCTGCGGGTGGAGACCTCCACCCTGCCGTCTCTGTCCAGAAATTGCAGCTCGATGGTCTCGCTGCTCTCAAAGCTGCTGGCATAGAGGATGGCGCTGCGGTAGTATTCGTCATAACTGGTCATGGCGTAGTTGTTGAAATACTCCGTGCCGGCGCTGGCCTTGGCTTCCAGTGCGCTGCGGGCGCTGGAATAGTAGTTGCTGCCCAGTGCGATGGAGACCATCACCGCGATCAGCACAAGGATCGTAATGACCGGCAGGATGCTGCTGACGATCCAGCGGCGGCGCAGACCGATGGCACGCTTCGGCTGTTTTTTCACAAGGTCTCCCTCCCCTCCGTCAAACTTCTCTTACAGGGTGCTTATTCGCCCCATTTATAGCCAAAGCCCCACACGGTGGTGATATAAGTGGGATTGGCGGTGTCGTCCTCGATCTTCAGCCGCAGACGGCGGATATTCACATCCACGATCTTCAGCTCGCCGAAATAGTCGTGGCCCCAGACCGTGTCCAGAATCTCCTCGCGGCTGAGCGCCTTGCCGGGATTCTCCATAAACAGCTTCATCAGGCCGTATTCCACCTGCGTCAGCTTGATCCGCTGGCCGTTCTTCTCCAGCGTGCGGTTGCGCAGATTCAGCACAAAGGGCGGTCTGGACAGGCTGTCCTCCTTCTCCTCCGGCTCCATTGTGCCGCCGCTGCGGCGCATCAGCGCGTCCACGCGGGCCGTCAGCTCCGCGGGAGAAAAGGGCTTCGTCACATAGTCATCGGCACCAGTCATCAGTCCGGTGACCTTATCCATCTCCTGTGAGCGGGCCGTCAGCATAATGATGCCGATGGTGGCGTCATGGGCGCGGAGACGGCGGCATACCTCAAAGCCGTCGATGCCGGGCAGCATCACGTCCAGCAGCGCCACCCGGATATCCTTCTGCGCCTTCAGCTTCTGCAGCGCTTCCTCGCCGCTTTCCGCCTCCACCACCTCGTAACCGGCACGGCGCAGGTTGATGACGATAAAGCTCCGGATGCTGGCCTCGTCCTCCAATACCAGTACCTTTCTCATAGACTCTCCTTTCACGTTCCCTGTCCCTTACCTGTCAGAGTGCGTCCATGTGCTGACGGTCATGTGGAAGCTCGCCTTCACGGTCTCCACGTTCAGGCCGTACTGCGCCGCGCCGTCAAGCAGCTCCGCGGCGTAGTTGACGCCGGGCTGGCGCCGCAGCAGAAAACGGTTTCCCATCTCGGCGCGGTTCTCCCGGTTCTCGTTGGTGATGGTATACAGCGCCAGCACCGGCTTTGTATTCACCGACAGGATCACCTGATTCTCGCCCGTTACCGTCTCCTGAGATTCCGCGCTGACACTGCTCTGCCAGTCGTCCGGCACCTGAAAATACCAGCCGCCGCTCTGGCAGTGGTACGTCTGGGCCACAACTTTATTGCTGCCGAAGCGGTTATACTGCACCCAATAGGCCAGCGTATCGTTTCCCGTGCCCCATGCGTCCGGGCAGGGGATCTCGGTCACGCCGTCGTCGTTCATATCCTGCGGCACCAGCTGATGGTAGGGATGGATCACCACGGACTTGCCGGTGGAGACGTCCAGCGCCAGATTGCTCAGGCCCCAATAGGTATCCCACACCAGAATATCCGTCACCGCCATGTTGTCCTCGTTGACGCCGGTAATGAAAACCGCAGGCTTGCCGCCCAGAATATTGCCTTTGACCACGCTGCCGCGGTTCAGATCCGTCATGGTGCTGGACAGACCGCAGCGGTAGGTCACCGCCAGAATATTGGTCTGCCATGTATAGACCTCCGCCATAGGCATACCGTCGCTGTCGCTGCGCAGCACGAACAGCGCCGGCGGGTCATAGGTGTTCAGCTCCTGCACCACAAAGCGGGTGTAGCTGTCGCTCATCAGCGGGATTGCCTCGCGTCCGATGCTGTATACCGCCACCGTCTGCACGCTGCTGCTGATCTTCCAGCCCACCACCAGCTCGTTCTGGCCGTCGCCGGTCATGTCCTCGTAATACACGCTGTCGATGCTGCTGCCGCTGCTCTCCACGGTACACAGCCGTTCATAGCTCTCGTCCAGCTTCTCAAACACCATGATCTTCATGGGTCTTTCATCGTTGGGCTTACGCAGGTACACCACAGCCTCCTGCGAGCCGTCGCCATTCAGATCCACCATCTGCACCGCCTGAAGATTCTGGCCCGCCGTAGGCGGCGCGTATTCATAGCCGTCCGACAGCAGCGCTTCGATCTGCTGGCTCAGGCCGGTATATTCATCCGGCACACGGGGCAGCGTAAAAAGATCCTCTACCGTACTGTCGATCCCGCAGGCGCTCAGCACGCAGAGCAGCACCGCCAGCATTACCGGAAGCGCCGCTTTTTTCATCCTTCCTCTCACCTTCTGCCCCTCCTTTCACTGTCTTACCCGTGCGGCACCGCATGCCGCATACCTTATCAATGGTATCATACCACATCTTCCTTTGCTTTGGTAGTCCCTGTTTTTTGATTTTCCGCCGGATTTACAGTAAATTTACACTTGCAATTATGCCCTGCGTCCGGTATAATACTGCTGTTCCATGCCGGTGTGATGGAATTGGTAGACGTAGTGGACTCAAAATCCACCGCTGGCGACAGCGTACCGGTTCGAGTCCGGTCACCGGCACCAAAAAAAGAGCAAGTCGTAAGACTTGCTCTTTTCTGTTCAAGCCCTTCGGCAAAGGAGATACTTATGGAGATCCTCTATCAGGATAACCGCATCGTGGTGGCGGTCAAGCCCGCCGGGATACTGTCCACCGACGAGCCGGGCGGCATGCCCTCCCTGCTGCGGCAGGCGCTGAATACCGACTGCATCCGCACCGTCCACCGGCTGGACGCCCAGACCGGCGGCGTGATGGTCTTTGCCCGCAGCCGCATGGCGGCGTCGCTGCTGTCTCAGCAGGTGCGGGAACGTCAATTCAGCAAATGCTATCTGGCGGCAGTACACGGTACGCCGCAGCCGCAAAGCGGCGAAATGCGCGACCTGCTGGGCAGGGACAGCGTCCGCCGCGTCACCTATGTGGCGGATACGCCCTCCGCCGACACGCGGGAGGCCCTGCTGACCTATGAGACGCTGGATACCGCGGACGGCCTCTCTCTGGTACGGGTGCAGCTCCATACCGGCCGCACCCACCAGATCCGGGTGCAGTTCACCTCACGGGGCCTTCCGCTGGCGGGAGACCGCAAGTACGGCATTCCGGAGGACAGCACCGCGCCGCTGGCCCTGTGGGCGTATCGGCTCAGCTTTGCCCATCCCCAAACCGGGCAGGAGGTGTCCTTCACCTGTCCGCCGCCGGAAACGGAACCGTGGACAAGGTTTAAGGGCATAATGGAAGCATGAAAAATGCAGGCGCTCAACGAGCGCCTGCATTTTCCTATTTCACATACAGCCACACGGCCAGCGCGATCTGTGCCAGCAGGATCAGGGGGATGCCCCACACGAAGTACCAGTGCTTCGTCTTATGATGGAACACCCGCATGCCCAGCAGCGCGCCCAGACTGCCGCCCAGCAGCGGCAGCAGGAACAGCGTCTTTTCCGGCACACGCCATGCGCCCCGCTTGGCCTTGGCCTTGTCGATCCCGTACACCGCGAAGGTCACCAGATTGATGGCGGCCAGCCAGACCAGCAGCACCGTTCCCCAGCCGCCGACGCTGCTGATGATGCCCACGGACAGCGTTCTCACTTGCCCAGCTTCGCCAGCTGGCAGGCGGTCTTGGCAGCCAGACGGGCGTTATTGTACACCAGTTGGATATTGGCATCCAGACTGCTGCCGCCGGTGATGTCCTTGATCTTAGCCAGCAGGAAGGGCGTGGTGGCCTTGCCGTGGATGCCCTGCTTCTTGGCATCCTCCACCGCCTCGTCGATGGCCTTGTTGATGACGTCGGCGTCCATGGAGTATTCCTCGGGGATGGGGTTGGTCACCAGCATGCCGGTCTTGAGACCCATCTCACGCTGGGCATGGAAAGCGGCGGCCAGCTGCTCCGGGGTGTCCAGACGGTAGTCCACACCGAAGCCGGACTTGCGGGTATAGAAGGCGGGCAGCTCCTCGGTGCCGTAGCCGATGACAGGCACGCCCTTGGTCTCCAGATACTCCAGCGTCAGACCCAGATCCAGAATGGACTTGGCACCGGCGCACACCACCAGCACAGGGGTCTGGGCCAGCTCCTCCAGATCAGCGGAGATATCCATGGTAGTCTCGGCGCCGCGATGCACACCGCCGATGCCGCCGGTGGCAAACACGGAGATACCGGCCATGTGGGCGATCATCATGGTGGTAGTGACGGTAGTGGCGCCGTCGCGGCCCAGCGCCACCAGCACCGGCAGATCGCGGCGGCTGGCCTTGGCCACGCCGGAGCCGGTCTTGCCCAGATAGTCGATCTCCTCAGGAGACAGACCGGCCTTCAGGCGGCCGCCGATGACGGCGATGGTGGCAGGCACCGCGCCGTTCTCCCGGATGATCTTCTCCACGTTCAGCGCCGTCTCCACATTCTGGGGATAGGGCATACCGTGGCTGATGATGGTGCTCTCCAGCGCCACAACGGGCTTACCGGCGGCAAGGGCCTCCTGCACCTCAGGGGCAATATCCAGATAACGATTCATAATCACAGTTCCTCCTTATTGAGTATATAGTCAATGTTCTCCCAGCTCATGCCGGGGTGAATGGTCTCCTCAGACGTACAGGCCAGCGCGCCCGCGCCGATGGCCAGCCGTGCGCACTCCCGCAGCGGCTTGCCGTGGGTGATGCAGGACGCCAGCGCCGCCGCCATGGCGTCGCCGCCGCCGGTGGCGTTGGCCACCTTCACACGGGGGCAGGGGAAGCGGGCCGTTTCGCCCTCCGCGTTCTTGGCGAACACGCCGTCGCCGCCCATGGAAATATACACCTGCCGCAGTCCTGTGGCCAGCAGCACATCCGCCGCCCGCTCCACATCGGCGTCGGTCTCGATCCTCACGCCGCTGAGCAGCTCCGCCTCCATGCGATTGGGCTTCAGCGCCGTCAGAGCGCCCAGCACCGGCTTCAGGCGGGGTGCCTTGATGGTGGACACCGGGTCCGCCAGAATGGGCGCGGTACAGTGCTCGCACAGCCATTGCAGCGACGCCTCCGGCAGATTGGTCTCCACTACCACCAGTCCGGCATGGTTGATGTAGTCCATCCGCTGGCGCAGGAAGTCCGGCGTGATGTGGTCGTAGATGTCCATATCGTTGACCGCCAGCGCCATATCGCCGTCGCAGTCGTCGATAAATAAATAGGTGCCGGTGCGGCCGCCGGGGATCACGGCGCTGTGGGTCAGGTCAAGGCCGATGGCGGCGGCGTTGTCCCGCACGCTCTGGGCAAAGCCGTCCTGTCCCAGCACCGTCACCATGGAGACCTGCTCGCCCAGCAGGCACAGGTTGTGGGCGATGTTGCGGCCCACACCGCCAAGGGACGTGGTCACCTTGCCGGGGTTGGAGTCCCGCTCCACCAACGGACTGCGGGACACCGCGCCGATGTCCATGTTCACGCCGCCGATCACCACGATGTAGGGTGCGGTGCGCAGCAGGTAGCCCCGTCCGGTGATGTAGCCCTTTTTCATCAGATTGGAGATATGCACCGCCGCGCTGGAGCGGGTGATACCCGCCTTATCCGCCAGCTCCTGTTGGGAAATGGCTGGATCCTCCCGGATCCACTCCAATATCTGGCGTTCCCGTTTTGTCATGCGCTCACCTCACTAAACAAAACTTAATTTCTAATCACAAGCTTAATATAGCGCAGTTGATTTCGTTTGTCAAGGGGAAAAATCAGCCTTGTAAATACCCGGAAACTGGTATATAATAACTGGTAATGCAAAATCTCACAGGAAAAGGTGAAAATAATATGGAACGTATGAAAATCGCAGCAGTTTTTGCCGACAGCGACGCACTGAGCGGCAAGGAGATCACCGTCTGCGGCTGGGCCCGCACCATCCGCGACATGAAGACCTTCGGCTTTATCGAGCTGAACGACGGCTCCTGCTTCAAGAATTTACAGGTGGTCATGTCCGCCGAGGAGTTGGCCAACTATAAGGAGATCGCCGCCCAGAACGTGGGCGCGGCGCTGATCGTCCGCGGCACCGTGGTGCTGACCCCCGACGCCAAGCAGCCGCTGGAGGTCAAGGCCCACGCCATCGAGGTGGAGGGCAGATCCACGCCCGACTATCCCCTGCAGAAAAAGCGCCACAGCGTGGAGTTCCTGCGCACCATCCAGCATCTGCGGCCCCGCACCAACCTGTTCTCCGCCACCTTCCGTGTCCGCTCCGTGGCGGCCATGGCGGTGCATGAGTTCTTCCAGAACCGCGGCTTCGTCTATGTCCAGACCCCCATCATCACCGGCTCCGACTGCGAGGGCGCGGGCGAAATGTTCCAAGTGACCACACTGGATCTGAACAACGTTCCCAAGACCGAGGACGGTCAGGTGGACTATACGCAGGACTTCTTCGGCAAAAAGACCAGCCTGACCGTGTCCGGCCAGCTGAACGCCGAGAACTTCGCCATGGCCTTCGGCGATGTGTATACCTTCGGCCCCACCTTCCGCGCCGAGAACTCCAACACCCAGCGCCACGCCGCCGAGTTCTGGATGATCGAGCCGGAGATGGCCTTCTGCGACCTGGCCGGCGATATGGACGTGGCCGAGGCCATGATCAAGCACATCATCACCCGGGTGCTGGAGCGCTTCCACGACATCAAGACCCGCTGGGCCATCCCCACCCAGACCTGCGTCCTGGCCCACGTCACCACCCAGATGGAGTGCATCCGCAAGGGGGCCCCCGCCGACCTCATCTTCCAGTCCATCGCCGGATCGCAGAAGGGCAACGAGGCCTTTGGCTTCACCGCCGAGACCCTCGCCGAGGCCCGGGACCTGGCGCTCCGGGAGGGCACCGCCACTGGCCCCAACGTGCTGTATTTTGAGACCGGCCAGGGCTCCGAGCTCTCCTCCGAGGCCCACAACGACTGGGACCAGGTGACCATGGAGGCGCGGTGCTATGGCTTCGCCAAGCGGTTTTCGCCGTTTCTGGTCAATACGGTGGTGGGCTTCATCGGACCCGAGTATCTGTACGACGCCCGGCAGGTGACCCGGGCGGGGCTGGAAGATCACTTCATGGGCAAGCTCACGGGAATTTCCATGGGGTGCGACTGCTGCTATACCAACCACATGAAGGCAGACCAGAACGACATTGAGAATCTGGCCAGCCTTCTGACCATGGCCGGATGCAACTATTTCATGGGCATTCCCCACGGCGACGACATCATGCTCAACTACCAGACCACGGGCTTCCGGGAGACGGCGGCGCTGCGGGAGATCACGGGCAAGACGGCCATCCCCGAATTCCAGCGCTGGCTGGAAAAGATGGGCTTCGTGGAGAACGGACGGCTGACAAAGAAAGCGGGCGACGGGTCAAGTCTGCTGTTTTAGCGGGTATCCTCAATCGTGTTGCCGGGGATGTCCCTGTAAGGAGGTTTCTATGGAATTTGACAAGGATCTGACCGCGCGGCAGGAAGCGCGGGAGCTGGCGCGCAGGGCGGAGACGGCGCAGCGGAAGCTGGAAAAATGCCTGAGCAAAAAGCATATTACTCACAGGAGGATTGAATCATGAAGAATTATACCATTACCGTAAACGGAAACGTATATGATGTTACAGATC
>OLPA01003140.1_pt1 | contig 11547 bp, 11 predicted proteins | sample 1672811 | NCBI WGS metagenome assembly OLPA01 (sample SAMEA3136726, study PRJEB25190) | human gut metagenome | biome: human gut; feature: human-associated habitat; material: faeces | place: Austria | collected 2013
CTGTGGCGGCAGCTATCGTTCTTTCAATGGGGGCTTATGCAATTTCGGGTTTGTTTAAAATAAAATCTCAGGAGTTTACGGGAGAAAATGGAGCGTATACTTATGAATTTGAAGCGGGGGATGACGGTGATGGCGTTATGGTCCAACCAATGCGTCTGGTGCCAAATTATTTGCCTGAAGGATATGAATATTTGCAGGAACATTTTAAGGATTCTGATGGAATAGATGTGTTAGCCTCATTATATCTCGATCAAGATCATGAGATTTGTGAAGTGGATATTTGGAAAGCTGATTTTTCTCCTTTGATAAGGATCTCTTCGGATATTAGCTTATAAAACGGAGGAACATGGGAGATTTGGGATATTCGAAGCATGCATTTCGTGTAAATGGTGAAACTTATTATCCTGGAAAATTATGTATAATCGCAAAATTCATTTGTACCGATTGTAAAATTCAAATGTGCATTTTTTCGTGATTTTTGCACTCCGAACGAAAAGCGTTTAACTCGTGTTCAAACTACCTTTGTACAAAGGAATTAAACGATCGGAATGTTTATGCGGCAACCTTGTCGAGTAACATTATGATGTTTTCTTTTATCTTCCGTTTGTCTCGGTTCCACTCGACCGGTTCGATTCCTTTCTCATATTGCGGATAAGGTTTTTCCGGCTTTATGAATCGAAAATGCTTGCAAAGCGGGTAAATGTAGCGATATGTTTTTATCTGCAGCACTTCCAAATCGCCAATCAAATACGCGATATTCGAGCGTACTTCGTCGCGTCTTCGTCCTGCGTCACCTGTTCTTCCAGCGTGTGCATATGCTGGTAAACGTCGCTGTTCAGAATGGCTTCCGCCAGCTTCTGCGCGCACATCATAACTTCTTTCATATTGATTGTCCTTTCTGATTTGCTGCCCGTTCAGATTCTTTCGCCCGTGAGCGTGTTGTTCTTCGCGCCCACAATCTTCACGCGGACGATTTCGCCCACGTCGCTTTCCGTGCCGGGGAATGTGACGGACAGCCCGTGCAGCCCGTGGCCGGACACATCCGTGTCGCTGCGGCGGCTGAGTCCCTCCACCAGCACCTCTTCTTCTGTGCCGATGAACCGCTTGAGCGCCTTCTTCTGGCATTCCTCCTGTACCTTCAGCAGCTCCTGAATGCGGCGGGAGGACACGTCTTCCGGCACTTGGTTCGGCATTTTCGCCGCACCCGTACCCGTCCGGGGCGAATAGATGAAGGTGAACGCGCTGTCATAGCCGACCTCGCGCACGAGGGACAGTGTGTCCTGAAACTGCTCCTCCGTCTCGCCGGGGAAGCCGACGATAATATCCGTCGTCAGGCCGATAGCCGGAATTGCCTCGCGCAGCTTGCGCACGCGGTCAAGGTACTGCGCGCGGTTGTAGTGGCGGTTCATCCGGCGGAGGATTTCATCGTTACCGTGCTGCACCGGCAGGTGAAACTGCGGCAGGATGTGCTTGGAATGCGCCATCACATCAATCAGCTCGTCGGACAAGTCCTTCGGATGGCTGGTCATGAAGCGGATGCGCGGGATGCCCACATCATCCAGCGCTTTGAGCAGCTGGGCGAACGTGACGGGCGTTTGGAGTCCCTTGCCGTAGCTGTTCACATTCTGCCCCAGCAGCATGATTTCCTTCACGCCGCTGTCCCGCAGGGCTTCGGCTTCCGCCACAATCGCGCTCATTTCGCGCGAACGCTCCCGCCCGCGCACATACGGCACGATGCAGTAGGTGCAGTAGTTGTCGCAGCCGTACATAATCGTGATATACGCCGCGTCATGGCGCAGGCGCTGCACGGGCAGACCCTCGGCAATCGTGTTCTGCTCCTCCACCTCCACCACGGCTTGGTCGCTTTCCAGCGCTTTGAGCATCAATTCCGGCAGGCGGTACAGGTTCGCCGTGCCAAACGCCAAATCCACAAAGCGGTACTGCTTCAAAATTTTCTCCGCCATGCCCGGCTGCTGAATCATGCAGCCGCACACGCCAATCATCAGGCGCGGATTCTTCTTGCGCACTTCCTTGAGCCACGTCACGTTGCCCAAGGCGCGGCGCTCGGCGTTGTCACGCACGCAGCAGGTGTTAAACAGCACAAAATCCGCCGATTCGCGGTCGGCGGCTTCCTCCATGCCCATGTCGCGCAGCATTCCGGCAAGGATTTCGCTGTCGTGCGCGTTCATCTGGCAGCCATAGGTCACAACGTGGTAGCTCTTCGGGGCATCCGGCATCAGGCGAATCTGCTGAATGTACTGCCGCTGCTCTTCCAGCTGTTCTTCTGAAATGATGACAGGCTTTCTGTCACTCATGGGCTTCCTCCTGTTTTGCAAGCATTTCCCGCAGCGGCGGACGTGACCGTTTGCGCGTCATTTCCACCAAACCGAGGGAGGTCAAGCCGTGAATCACCGTCTTTACGCGGTCGGACGCAAAGGCTTCTTCCAGCGCGTCCAGCACCATCTGCCGGTGTTCCGGGGTCTTCATGTCAATCATATCAATGATGATGATGCCGCTCAAATTCCGCAGGCGCACCTGCCGCGCAATCTCGCCGCACGCTTCCAGATTCAGCCGCAGCACGGTGTCCTCCAATTCGCGCTTGCCGGTGAATTTAGCGGTGTTGACGTCAATCACCGTCATCGCCTCGCACGGGTCGATGACCAGCGTACCGCCGCTGCTGAGCCACACGCGGCGCTCCTGCGCTTTTTTTAGCTGCGACTCGATTTTGTAGATGGTCAGCAGATTGTCAGGAATCACCTGAACCGGCGCAATGCCCGCGGCTTTCGCCTCCACCGCCGGGTCGTCCGTCACAATTTGGTCGATGCCGCGCGGGCGATAGTCATCCAGCACGGCTTCGAGCGTGCTTCGCGGCTGCATCAAGACGGACGGCACATGCGCGGTCGGCGCGGCGCGGCGAATCTGCTCCCACTGCTGGAACAGGCGCTCCGCTTCCGCCGCGAGTTCTTCCTCCGGCGCATTCTCCGCCGCTGTGCGCATCACCAAGCCGAAGCGCTCCTGCGCAATCGCCCTGCCCGTCTCCTTCAGTGCCTTCCGCTTGCCATCCTCCGTGATTTTGGACGACACGCCAACCATGCGGCTCATGGGCGTGAGCAGCATCGTCTCCCCGCACAGGCTGATGTCGCGCGTGAGGAACGCGCCCTTGACGCCCTGTGCTTCCTTGCGAATCTGCACAATGACCGCGTCGCCCGTTTTCGGGTAGGATAGCCCCGTGTTCTTCTCTTCCAGCGGCAGAAAGCCGTTTTTCTCCTGCCCAATATCGACGAACGCCGCCTTCATCCCCGGCACAATGCGCTCCACGCGCCCCAGCAGCACCGCTTCCGCCGTGTCGCCCTCTTGCGGGAAAAAGACTTCCGCCAATTGCCCGTCTTCCAATATGCCAATCAGCGGCTTTTCGCCCTGATGCACAAGTAATGTTCTCATAGGTTCTCCAAGGGCGTCAGTTCGCCGTTTTCATCCCGACCCAGCAAGCCGTTGCGGATAATCAGCGCATCCGGGGCGTTTTCCAGCCCGCAGAAGGTGCTAAGCGCACTTAACAGCATATCCGGCTTGCACGCCAGCGTCTCCGTCAGTGCCATGACGGCATGAATCGCCGTGCCATCGCCGGAGAGCGACACCAGCAGCGGGCGGATGTCCGTTTCCTTCATGCCGGATTTCGTGCGGCGCATGGCGAGAATGCTCGTCTGCTGGAGAAAATCAGGAATCGCCGCAATCATCTTGTTCGCCGCGTTCGCATCCTCGATTTGCAGCGTGTAATCCGCCGCCTGCACGAGCGCCATCATCGCCGGGTGCTTGTCATCCAGCGCACGGGCGAAAGAAAGCTGCAAATCCGGCGGCAGGGCGCGGTTCATCTGCTGGAGGAAATCATCCGGCGACACCTCGCGCGCCATCGTCACATCCAGAATTTCCTTTTTTCCTGCCGCCCCGGTGGACAGCGCCGACGCGAACGTCAGCAGTATATGCGGATTATACCCATTGGAATACGCCACGGGCAGCCCCGAACGGCGCAGCGCGCGCATCATCGCCCGCTGAATATCCAGATGCCCGATGTGGCGCAGGCGGATGCCCTTTTCAAACACAGCCATTATCCGCAATATTTGCACACCCCTTTGAAGCGCTGCAGGCCGCAGCCGTTGCAGCCCTTGCGGCAGTCTTTGGTCGTCTGCGCCTTTTCCGCCTTTTCCTTCTCGCGCCACAGGAACTCCTTTGTCACGCCGCAGTCAATCACATCCCACGGCATGATTTCGTCCTTCTCGCGGCGGCGGTAGGCATAGAACGCCGGGTCGATGCCCAGCTCGGCAAAGGCCTCGCGCCACATGTCGTACTTGAACAGCTCCGTCCAGCCGTCGAGCATACAGCCCTTCTGATACGCGCGGAGAAGCACCTGCCCCATTCGGCGGTCGCCGCGGGCAAAGCAGGCTTCCAGATAGCTCAAATCCGACTCATGATAATTGAACGTAACGCCCTTGATATGCAGCTTCTCGCGCAGGTGGCTCTGCTTCTCGCGCACCATTTCCTGCGTGTCCTGCGGCTCCCACTGGAAGGGCGTGAAGGGCTTGGGCACAAACACGGACGCACTGCACACCACGCGCAGTCCCTTCGCGCGCTCGCCCCTTGGCACGGCAAAGTACGCATCGACGACCTTTTTCGCCAAATCCGCGATGCCGTCCAAGTCCTCGGTCGTCTCCGTCGGCAGACCCATCATGAAGTACAGCTTGACGCTGCTCCATCCGCCGTGGAAGGCGTCGGAGACTTTGCTCATCAGGTCTTCTTCGGTCACGCCCTTGTTGATGACGTCGCGCAGGCGCTGCGTTCCGGCTTCGGGCGCGAACGTCAGGCTGGTTTTCTTCTCCTTCTGCGTCGCCTCCAGCGAATCCTTCAGCACGCTGTCCAGGCGCAGCGACGGCAGCGAAATCGACACATGCTTCTCGTCCAGACGGCGAATCAGCTCGCGAATCAATTCCGCCAGACAGGTATAATCGCCGGACGACAGGCTCGACAGGCTGATTTCCTCATACCCGGTCGTGTTTTCCAGCTGCTGCGCCAGCTCCACCAGATGCTCCAGACTCCGCTCGCGCACCGGACGATACAGGATGCCCGCCTGACAGAAGCGGCAGCCGCGCGTACAGCCGCGCATGATTTCCAGCATGATGCGGTCGTGGATAATCTCCATATATGGCACGGGGATTTCCGTGGGATAGAACGCCTTGTCCAAATCGGGGATGATCGCCTTCAAGACCTTTTCGGGCGCTTCGGGGCAGTTCGGCTTCATGGACGCAATCGTGCCGTCCGCGTTATACTGGACGTCATAGAGCGCCGGAACGTACACGCCGCGGATGGCGCACAAGCGCTTGAGGATCGTCATGCGGCTCGCGCCCTCTTCGCGTCCCTGCATGATGACGCGGTTGAGGTCGAGAATCTGCTCTTCGCCGTCGCCGACCATGAACGCGTCAATAAAATCCGCCAGCGGTTCGGGATTGAACGCGCACGGCCCGCCCGCAACCACAATCGGGTCTTCCTCCCGGCGATTTTCCCGCAAAAGCGGAATGCCGCCAAGCTCCAGCATCGCCAGAATGTTGGAGTAGCTCATTTCATATTGCAGCGTAAAGCCCACGACATCAAAGGCGCTGAGCGGGCTGCGGCTTTCGAGCGTGAACAGCGGAACATTTTCCTGCTTCATCAGGTCCATCATGTCCACCCACGGCATAAACGCGCGTTCGCAGAGCATATCAGGCTGCTGATTCATCGCGGCATAGAGAATCTTCATGCCCAGATGGGACATGCCGACCTCGTAGGTATCCGGAAAGCAGAACGCAAAATGCAGCTTCGCGCTGTCCCACGGCTTGAGCTGCGTATTCATTTCCCCGCCGGTATAGCGCGTCGGCTTCTGCACCTGATCGAGCATCCGGGCGATGGCTTCTTGGTTGATTTCGGGTTGCAACGTGGAAGTACCTCCTTAACCGTACAGCGCAGAATTCGCGCTCATTATAATGTATCATTTTTCGCGGTCAAGGTCAACTGTTTCGCGGATGAAAATTTTGCCGCCGCCTGATTTCTGGCAAAAAACAGCCGTTTTTTGGACTTGACAAGGCGTTTTGCATGGCATATAATGGTTTTACAAAATCTGTACGGGAGGTCGTTTTCCATGCGCAGCAAACGGATTCTGGCGTTTTTGGTGGCACTCGTTTCTCTGCTGACGCTGCTGCCCGCTGCTTCGGCGGCAAATGACGTGTACGTCGGGCAGACGTTCTACTTCGGCAACTACGAGCAGGATGGCAACCTGCGCAACGGCGACGAGCCGATTCTCTGGCGCGTGTACAGCGTTGATTACGGCAGCCGGACAGTGCGCGCGGTGAGCGAGTACGGGCTGGATTCGATGGTCTACAACCGCTCGACCAGCACCACCTCGTGGCACAACAGCACCATCCGCTCGTGGCTGAACAGCACGTTCCTGTCCTCCGCGTTCACGTCGGCGGAACAGGGGCAGCTGAACAGCGTGTACGTCAGCAATTCGTCGGACTACGTGTACATCCTCAGCCAGTGGGAAATCCAGCAGTATCTGGACACGGAACTGCTCTACGCCACGGAATACGCCCGGCAGTGCGGCGCGTACACCGCCAGCGACACGGGCACATCCTCCTACTGGGCGCGCGTGGACAGCACGTCGACCTTCGGCGTGTTCGTCGGCGCGCACGGCAGCTTCTACGACCACGGCAACAAGGTGACGGAGTTTGACAACGCCGTCCGCCCCGCCATCTGCGTCTCGTTTGACGTGGCGCTTGGCCGCTGGACGCCCTCGTCCTCCGGAAACAGCAGCAGCGGACTGCTTGCCATGTCCAACCGCCCGATTTCGACGCGCTCCGGCCCGTCGACGAAGTACGATGAGCTGGGCACCTACTGGAACGACGGCGGCCACACGGTGACGGTGCTGTCCCGCGCGTCCGGCAACGATATCTGGTGGCTGCAGGTCGAATTTGAGTACGGCGGCAAGACTGTGCGCGTTTACACGGGCGAGCAGCGCATCGACATTGATGTCAGCCGCGTGCCGATTGAAGGCGGCGCGATTGGTTCGGGGCGCGTAACCTCCACCACGGCGGCGTACTACGGGCCGGGCACGAACTACAAGCAGCATCAGCAGAAGATTTCCTCCGTCACGACCGGCGCGGTCATGGCGTGGGAGAACGGCTATGTGTGCCTGGAGTTCCAGCCGTCCGGCTCGTACCAGATTCGCCGCGTATGGCTGCCGGAGAACGTCGTCTCCATCACCTATTATTGAGCCACGGCAAGCCTTATCACCATACGCACCTGAAAAAGGCGGTTCAGCTTCATCGGCTGAATCGCCTTTTGGGTTATGTTTTCTTCCCGTGCCTGCGTCCCCCGGTCAGCAGCAGCCCGTAGCCGACCACGCCCGCCAGCAGCAGCCCGCCGGCGAAAATCAAGCCCGTTACGGCGCTGTGTTCCGGCACGTCCTCGCCGCCGGAAATGCCGCCAGCCGTGTCGCGGGGCGCCAAGGCGTTTGAAATCACCTGCGCCAGCGGCAAAATCGTGTTTTGCAGGCGGATTGGCTCGGTCTCCCGCGCGCCCCAGAGCATCCGGAGCGGCTCTTGCGCGTTCGCGGCAAAGTACACGTCCCGAATGAGCGTCGGGGCGGTGTGGTCAAGCCCCGCCTTGACGGAGAGCGCGAAATTCTTCATCAGCGCTTCATTATCGCCGCCGCGGCGGACAATCAGGCGGATTTTCGCCGCTTTCTCGCCGCTTAAAAGCGTATCATATTCCGCGGAATTGCTGATTTCGTCCCGCGCGACGGTCAGCGGAAAATCCGCCTGTTCAGGATTCACCGTCACCAGCGCCGCGCCCTGATTCGCAAGCTCTTCCCGCAAATCCCGCACAAGCGCCGCGTCGCCCATCAGCCCGATGGTGCGCACGGCGCTGGTCACGGGCTGCGCCGTCTCGCGGGCAGACCACGGCACGTCGGGCAGCGTCTCCGTGCCATCCTCGCGCAAGACCGCCTGCTGTCCCTCTACTGCAATCACCCGGTGGCGCGTGCCATCCGCCGTCAGCAGCACATCCCCAACGGCAGGGGGAACATCCAGCCACGCCAGCAGCGTCCCCTGCTCATCCGCCAAGCGATACGCCGATTTCTCCGCCGCCATGGCGGAACTGGTGAGCAGCAGCAGAAGCAGCAAAAGCAGCGTCAGGAGCTTTCTCATCCGCGGTGTCCCCCTTTCACGCCCGGCGGGGTCAGCAGGAAAATGGCAGTTCGGCGCACAATTTCCGCCAGCGCGGTGGATACGCTTGCGCACAGCAGCGCCGCATCCGTCCACGGCTGCACGTCCGTGCGGAGAACCCCTGCCACGCCCGCTGCGCCCTGCGCGACGAGCAGCCCCATCAAGCTGCACAGGAGCATCCCGCGCCGGCTGACCCCCAGAAAGCACGCCGTCGCCCCGATGAGTATCGCGCACGCCCAGAGTGCATCCGCCTGCCCGTCCGACAAAATCAGCACAAGCAGCCCCATTGCCCCGGCAATCACGCTGCCCAGCAGCACGCGCACCAGCTCCCGGCGCGGGCGGATGGTCATCATCAGGCGCACGGAAGCCGCCGCCGTCACCGCCAGCCCCGCTGGATTCACCCGCGCCGCGCCAAGCCGGACATCCGGCATCAGCAGCGCCGCGAGCATTGCCAGCAGCCACGCGCCCGCCGTCCGCTGGCGAATCCCCAGCCGCTCCCACGCGCCGGAAAGCACGCCGGAGAACGTAAGCACAAGCAGAATGGTTGCCAGCAGCATCCCCACCGTCATGTTTTTCGCCTCCCTTTTCGAGTTCATGCTATTTCCAGATGAAAAGGCGCAGGTGAATCTGGAAATAGTATCAGTATGCGCGCTGGGGGCGGTTTCATGCGCGGCGGAAAAAGATAGCGTCTTTTTTACGGAAAAACCCTGTCGAAACCCTTGACGATTCGCACTTTATTTGATAAAATTTTCATAGGGAGTGTTCTTTTATTTTATTACCTATTATTTATGGAGGCAATTATGAGCATCGACAATCAGCTTCTCTTCTGTTATCTGGAGGAGGACAATATCCAGCAGGCGTATTTCCGCGTTCGCCCTCTGCTGACCCCGGACGCTGACATCCGTCAAGAGGCGATGAACCAGTTTCCGGTGGAAGGCTGCCTGCGCATCGTCCCTGACCGCAACGAACAGCACACCTTCAAGAGCCGGATGCGCGACCTTGGGCATTATTGTCTGGTTGACTTGGCGAACCTGCCCGCCGAAGCTACAAAAATCCGCACAAACAAGAATTTCCGCCCTGACAGGGGGGAGCCGAACCAGTTTATCCTCTATTCCGACACCGTGCATGAATTGCCCGCGCACAGCTTTTATGAGGTAATTTCCGCCCCGGCGGATGATGCCGCGGTGGTGGCGGAAACGGCGATTACGCCCCTGTTCTATCTGCGCGCGGACAACGTGCTGTACGGGCCTGTGTGCAAAAATGACCCGGAAAAGCCGCAAAAGAGCAGCGGGATGGCGGGGATGCTGTTCACGCTGCCCTGCCCGGACGGCGTGGAGCGCACGATTCTCTGCCTGAAGGATGCGCCCACAGCGGTGCGTCCCGCGCCAATTCAGCGGCAGATGCGCCCCAAGCCCGTCCGCTTTGACCGCCCGTTGGATGCGGCAGCCGTTCCGGCGGCTGCACCGAGTGCCGCGGCTGCCCCGGCTGCCCCGGCTGCCCCGGCTGACCCGGCAGCTCCTGTCGTCCCGGCAGACCCGATTGCCCCGGCAGACCCAGTCGCCCCCGAAGCCCCCGCGGCGGAGAAGCCCGCGGAAAAGGCGGACGCGGCGGATGAAGCCCTGCCCATCGGCGAAACGCTGAACATTCTGGACGAATCGAAGGATTTTGAAGAGACGCTGCAAAGCCTGAACACGGGCGTATCCGACAGTGCGAACCTTCTGCATCAGCAGCAGACGCGCCCGGTGAAAATGCCGCCGAGCATGATGAAAACCGGCCCGCTGACCGGCACGCCGCTCGTCCGCACCCCGCTGCGCACTTCCCCCCAGCCGAGCAAAAATCGCGTGCAGGAGACGGTGAGCAGCCAGTGGTACGTTGGCAAATACGAGCCGCCGGCGCAAAACCTGCCCAACGGCACATCCATGCGCCCCATTGACAACCCCGTGGCGGACGCGGTGAACGCCTTCCGCGCCGCGTGGCGGATGCCCGAAGCGCGCGAGCAGCTGATGGACTTCATGCTCTCGCTGGACGGGCTGCGCTCCAAGCTGGAGCCCCGCATTTGCAAGGACCGCAACATCACCGCGCTCCAGCGCGTGCTGCGCGACCGCCTGCAGGATTTGGAGGCGGAGCGCCTGACTGCCCTGTGCCAGCTCGACAAGGCGCGCCGCGACATGGACGGCTTCAAGCAGGAAATTATTGCCGGCATGGCGAACCGCCTGCAGAAGGAAACGGGCAAGCTGGAGAGCGACCGCGACGCGTGCGAGGCACAGGTGGCGTCGCTCAAGACCGAACTGAACAGCCTGACCGTGCAGCGCGATTCCCTGCTCAAGCACATTGACACACTGCAGAACGATGCGCTCCCCGCGACCATCTCGAAGCTGCTGGGCGACTTGCAGCTGAACATCCCGCTGACGGGTCAGCCGCTGCGCATGAGCCCCGTGAGCGGGCAGTGCGCGACGCTGGACGAGCTGCTGGCGCGCCTGACGGCTGTGTGCGGCAAGTGCGGGCTGACGCTGACGAAGAATCAGGGGATTGCGCTGCTGCTCCTGCTGGCGATGAGCGACCGCATCGGTATTGTGTCGCCCACCCCCGCGCCCGCCGCGACGCTGATCCGCAACATCGCCGCCGCAATGGGCTGGGAACGCAGCTTCGCGCACCAGATTTCCGCCGAACAGCGCCCGATGGTTGCCCTGCGCCCCGTGGACGCAACGCCCGTGCTGCTTTTGACGAGCTTGCCGAACTATGCGCCGATTTCCGGAATGCACAAGCTGCTTTTGTCGCGCAGCAGCATCGGTTTGACCCGCAACGCCGCCTACGACGCTGGGCAATGGCCGATTCTGCCGCTCCCCGCGCTGCCGTTCATCCCGGAACTGCCGGTGGATGACGCCGCGCCGATCAGCCAAGCCGCGCTGACCGCCCTGCTGGATGCCACGAGCGTCGCCAAGACGTCGGACGAGGAAATCACCGCCGTGCTCTCCCCGATTTTTGCGATGGTATCGCCGCTTTCGGGCGCTGCGCGGGCGGAAATGTACCGCTTCATCCGCGTTGCCGCCGCCTTGATGGAGGGCGGGCTGCCCGTCGCGCTGGACTTCGCGATTCTGCTGTGGGTTGTGCCGATGGTCGACCGCACGAGCCGGAATTTTGCGGATTTCAAGGCGCTGCTGGATGAGTATCCGCTGTCGCAGGCGAAGCTGTAAGCGATAATCAAAACGCAGTCTGACGAACGTGTCAGGCTGCGTTTTTTGATTGCTTTAGGTAACACCGCACAAATGAGGTGGTCGGCTGGCGAATGGATTTTTCGTCA
>OLPA01003147.1_pt1 | contig 11540 bp, 10 predicted proteins | sample 1672811 | NCBI WGS metagenome assembly OLPA01 (sample SAMEA3136726, study PRJEB25190) | human gut metagenome | biome: human gut; feature: human-associated habitat; material: faeces | place: Austria | collected 2013
CGCCGTGGTGGAGGTCGCCTCCTCGGGGGGCAACGGCGGCTACGGACAAAAAGGCCTGAAAGCCTTTTCCTTTATCTTCACAGAAAGACGAGAGAGAAGCATTGTCAGAAAGTTCTTTGTGATGATTGCACAAGTTCCTCACCCGGCTGGGCGAGATCTATCAGGTGTTCACCACGGAATTCATGACGGCTGAGTTGGAGACCATGGTGGACATGCTCGAGCCGGAAATGCCGCTGCATTTTGCGCGCTGGGCTGAGGAGACCGACAAGAACATCACCTTCGACAATCCCTCCACTCCCGAAGGCGCGCTCCGGTACTGGAACACCCGTCTGGACCGTCTGCGCAACGTCCTCAAGAAGCGTCCCACCTATTTCTATGAAATGGTGCAGGAACAATGGGAACTGAGCGATGATCAGATGCTGATCTACTTTGGTCCCAAGCCGGAGCTGCCCTCCGACGCCACCGTGACCGAGGGCGTAAAGTGGGGCTGATTCCCGCCGGTTGACAAAGCCCCTGACGTCAGGTATTCTATAGGTTCAATCCACGAAGGAGGTTACCCGCCCATGACATCCACCGCCCTGTCCCTTGCCACCAGCGCCAGCTCCATCGTTGAGGCCACGGGCCTGGCCGCGCAGTTCAAATCCATCGTGCCCAGCGATCTGTTCATCGCGCTGGGGCTGGGATTCCTGATCGGCATCGTGATCGCCGTCGTCTACCGCAAGACGTATCGCGGCGTGCTCTACAGCCCATCCTTTACGCTGACGCTGATCATGCTCACCCTCATCACCACCCCCGTGGTCATGTGCATCAAAAACGACATTGCGCTTTCGATGGGCATGGTGGGCGCGCTGAGCATCGTGCGCTTCCGTACCGCCGTCAAGGACCCGCTGGACACGGCCTACATGTTCTGGGCGCTGACGATGGGCATTCTGCTGGGCGCGGGGCTGTACCTGATTGCGGTGATCGTGGTGCTGTGCATCGCGATTCTGATGTTTGTGATTTCCCTCGCCAAGCTCACCACGCCCAACGCCTACCTGCTCGTGGTGCATTATGACGAGTTCTGCGAGGCGGCCATTCAGAGCGAGCTCAACCGCAGCGTGCGTAGCAGCAAGCTGCGCTCCAAGACCCTCACCCGCGCGGGCGCGGAGATGACCTACGAGGTGCGCATCAGCGAACGCACCGAGGTGGTCACCCGCATGCTGGACATCGAGGGCGTGCATGACGCCACGCTGGTCGCCTGCCAGAGCGAGGTCGGCGCGTAAAGGAGGAAAACGCCATGGCGATTTCCGTACCCCTGCGGCATGAGCTGAAGTTTTTCATATCGCCTCTGGAATACCAGGTCCTTAGCCGGGCGCTTGACCGGGTGCTCTGGCGCGACCGCAACGGCGATGAGAATAACGAATACCACATCCGTTCGCTCTATTTCGACACGCGCTTCAACGACGCGCTGCTGGATAAGCTCAACGGTGTCAAGGACCGCGACAAGTTCCGCATCCGTATCTATAATTTTTCGGACAAGCTTATCCGCATGGAGTGCAAGACCAAGGTGGGGCAGTTGATTTCCAAGCGCTCCATCGCCATTCCCAAGCTCCTGGCCGAGCAGCTCATCGCCGCCGATCCTACGGGCCTGGAGCGCACGCGGAGCGGCCTGCTGCGCGACGTGTACCGCGAGATGGCCATCAACGGCCTGCATCCCGTCGTGATCGTGGACTATGTGCGCGAGGCGTATGTGCATCCCGCCGAGGAGGTGCGCATCACTTTCGACAAGCAGCTGCATACGGGCCTTGGCTCCATTGATCTGTTCAACCCCTACGTACCCACGGTCCCCGCCTTCGATCATGACGAGATGATCCTGGAGGTCAAGTTCAACCGCGTGATGCCGCCCTACATCCGCGATCTGCTTTGCACCTACGTCAAAGGCGCGCAAAACAGCGCCATTTCCAAATACGTCTGGTGCAGGCGCTATGAGAACTTTGAATAACGAAATCCGGCGCGATTCTCAAGATCGCGCCGGATTTTTCTGCGACGTTAAGCAGCTGTCCAGCCCTCCCGCGCACGCAGGCGGCGGTTCACATGCTCGCTCAAGATCAGGAGCAGCGCGATCAGCGCAAGCACAAAAACAGGCAGAAAACCCATGCCCAGCAGATGGGTCATGGCGCCGGCCAGCGGAGGCATAAGCGTGCTTCCGATATAGGCGAAGGCCATTTGAATCCCCATCACGCTCTGGCTGACCCCGCTGCCAAAGACGACGGGCGTGCGGTGCAGCATGGCGGGATAGACGGGCGCAAAACCCAGTCCCACCAGCAGGCAGGCGGCAGGCAGCAGCCCGTCAAGGGGCGCAATCAGCAGCGCCGCGCCCGCGGCGGAGCAGAGGACGCCGGCCCGCACGAGCTGCGCCGGACGCATGCGCACGGAGAGAAAGCCCGCCAGCATGCGCCCCAGCGTGATGCCCAGAAAGAACAGTGATACCCATGACGCGGCCTGGTCGGCCGGAATGCTGCGCGCGCCGACGAGGTAGCTGGCGCACCACAGATTCATCACGCTTTCCGCGCCGCAGTAGGCCAGCAGCGAAACCAGCACCGCAGGGGCCAGCGGCAGCCGGATGACCTGACGAAGGCGGAGGGGAACCGGCTTCGTCTCGCCGGAGGCGCGCCTGCTTTCCCCGGCCCGTCGCCATAGCGGCAGGGAGGCGAACATCACCGCTGCCAGCGCGCACTGCGCCGCCGCCATGCCCAGATAGCCCCCGCGCCACTGACCCGTCAGCCTCAGCAGAAGGCCGATCACCGCCGGGCCCAGCGTGGCGCCCAGGCCCCAGAAGCAATGCAGCCAGTTCATGTGGCGCGCCTCGTAATGCAGGGCCACAAAGTTGTTGAGCGCGGCGTCTACCGCGCCGCCGCCCAGCCCCAGCGGCACGCACATGAGCAGCGTAAAGACGAACGAGCCGCTAAGCGCCATGCCGACCATGGCGGCGGCGGTCATCAGCACGCTTACGGCGGTCACACGCGCCGTGCCGAATCGCACGATCAGCCGGGCGCTCATCAGGCCGCTCAAAACGGTTCCTGCGCATACCACCGCGCTGAGCAGCCCGGCCAGGGAGATCTCCACCCCCAGGTCGGCATGCATGGCGGGCCAGACCGACCCCAGCAGCGAATCCGGCAGGCCCAGGCTGATGAAAGCCACATAGATTAGAACCAGCAGCGCGGTCAAGCAAAATCCATCCTTTCCGGAAAACGTTCAAAGGACGGCGGGGGTCCGCCGGCGCACAGTATTCTTTGAAAAGCGGAAACAAGAGGGCCACCCTGCTTCGGGCAGGGCGGAGGGAGATTCCGGCGCGAAGGGTCAGCGCCGGAATCAGCCGATGGAAGCTTTTTTTGCGCTTTCAGGCATACCGCCGCACGATCTCCTCCAGCGAGGCCAGGCCGTTGTGGAAGCCGTTTCCGTTGTCCATCACCACGTCGGCCACGCTTTTGTAGATGGGCATGCGCTCGTTGTAGATGCGCTCGATCTCCTCCCGGCCCTTCTGGGCCAGGAAGGGGCGCTTTTCGGCGCGGATGTCCAGCATGATGTCGTCGATGGGACGATCAATGAGCACAATCAGACCGTGATTGCGCATCAGCCGGCGGTTTTCCTCGCGCAGGCACACGCCGCCGCCGGTGGAGATGATGCCCGGCGTGGCGCTGACAAGCTGCTGCAAAAGGCGCGTTTCACCGTCGCGGAAGGCCTGCTCACCAAAGGTAGTATAGAGCTGCGCGGTGTTCATACCCGTGGTTTCGGTCAGATAGACGTCCGTATCCAGATAGGGGATCTGCAGCTTTTGGGCCACACGACGCCCCAGGGCGCTCTTTCCGCTGCCGGGCATACCCACCAAAAAGATGTGACGTTCCATCCACAGTCCTCCTTTGTGCCTTTCGGCGCTTAGCGCGATTCCAACTTTTGCGGCTCCTGACGATGCGCCAGCTGAAGCGTGAAGCGGAAACCCGCCCCGCTCTCCAGCGGCAGCACCTCGATGGTCTGATGGTGCATTTCCATGATCTGCTTGCAGATGCTAAGACCAAGCCCGGTTCCCTTTCCGGAGGTATGGGCCTTGTCCGCTTTGTAAAAACGCTCAAACAGGTGTTCGCGATCCTCCGGCGCGATGGGTTCCCCATCGTTCTGGATCACGACAGCCACCGTATTATCATGCAACAAGGATGTGCGGATTGTCAAGCTCCCTTTCTCAAAGATGAACTTGAGCGCGTTATCCACGATATTGTGCACCACCTGCGAAATGCGGTCGCTGTCGGCGCGCACCAGGCAGGGCTCGGTGCAAAAATCGATCTGTACGTTGAGAGATTTTTCCTCAATGTCGTTCATCCGGCCGATGAGCACGCGACGGATGAGCTCGTTGAGGTCAAAATCGCTCAAGGTCAGCTTGTCCACGCCCTTGTCCATGCGGCTTAGCTGCAGAAGGTCGGCGATGAGGCGCTTCATGCGGTTGGTCTCGTCAAAGACGATTTGCAGATAGCGCGGGTACTCCTCCTGCGGAATCGTGCCGTCCAGCATGCCTTCCACAAAGCCGTGGATGCTGGTCACGGGCGAGCGCAGCTCATGGCTGACGTTGGCCACAAATTCCCTGCGGCTTTCCTCCACCTGTTCCAGCTTTTCGGCCATCACATTGAATGCCCCGGCCAGCTGGCGTACCTCGTTGACGCCCGTCACCTGGGCGCGGGCGTTGAGGCGGCCCCGGCTCATTTCCTCGGCCGCGCCGGTGATGACGGTCAGCGGCTTTACGATGCCGCGGGTGTAGAACGCCGTGCCGATGATGGCGGCAAGCGCCGCAAAGGCAAAGCCAATCCCGATTTGCAGCAGAAGCCCGTGGTATTCCGCCTCGATGATCTGGGAACTGGTGTGGATGAACACCGCGCCCAGCACCGTGTCATCCTGAATCCAGGGCACGGCTACGGTGAAGACGGGCCCCTGCGAATCATGGGTGATCTGCGTCTGCACCTCGCGGCCGCTAAGGACCTCGATCAGCGCGGCGGACATATCCTCGGCATCCAGCGTTTGCAGGGCGTCCACGCTGCCCTCGATGGCGGACTGCATGTTGTCCATCACGCGGCCGTGGCGGTCCACGATGAGGATGTAGGCGCGGTAGTCCTCGTAGACGGTCCGCGCCTTCCATTGCAGGTAGGCCATGGTGGAGGACTGGATGTTGAGATAATCCGCGATGGAGCTGTCATCGACGCGGCTGGCCAGAAAGGCGATTTCACGCGCCTGCATCAGAAGCCCTTCCATGCGGCTGTCGATCATGGCCGAGCGGATGGAAAACAGGGAAAACGCGCCGCTGATGAGCACGACCAGCAAAATGACGCACATGAACAGCGCCAGCAGCCGGTCAAACATGGTTTGAAACATGGGGTCATCCTCTCTGGGAGGCCATAGGGGCGTCAGTTGGCCTTGTACTCGAATTTATAGCCCACGCGCCATACGGTGTGAATCTCCCAGCCGTATTTTTCGCAGCCGGGCAGCTTTTCACGCAGGCGCTTGATGTGCACGTCCACGGTGCGGCTGTCGCCGAAAAAGTCGAAGCCCCACACCCGTTCCAGAAGCTGCTCGCGGGTAAAGACCATGTTGGGGTGGGAGGCGAGGTAAAACAGCACTTCCAGCTCCTTGGGAGGCATCTCCAGCTCGTGGCCTTCGTATGTCACCTCGTAGCGCGCAAGGCTTACCGTCAGCCCCGGAAAGCGCAGAGTGTCGTCCTGGTCTTCGGAGGCGGCCGAAGCGTTTTCCGCCGGAGCACGGCGCAAAACGGCCTTGACGCGCGCCACCAGCTCCTTGGTTTCAAAGGGCTTGGTCACATAATCGTCCGCGCCCAGCTCCAGCCCCAGCACCTTGTCAAAGGTTTCGTCGCGGGCGGTGAGCATGATGACGGGCGCCTTGCTGGTCTTGCGGATTTCCTTGAGCACCTGCAGGCCGTCCATGCCGGGCAGCATCACGTCCAGAAGCACCAGCGCCGGGGCCTCGCGCTTAAATGCCTCCAGCGCCTCGTCCCCGCGCGCGGATTCGGTTACGTCAAAGCCTTCCTTTTCCAGATAGAGCCTGACCAGGTGGCTGATGTTGGGGTCGTCGTCCACCAGCAGGATGCGTTGCTTTTCAGACATGGGGGCTCCCCACCTTTCGTGTTATTTCAAGGTTACGACGGTCACGCCCTGCTCGCCTTCGCCGTACATGCCGTCGCGGTATTTCTTTACGTTCATGTGCGTGCGCAGGTGGCGCTGAATGCCAGTGCGCAGCACGCCGGTGCCCTTGCCGTGGATGATGCTGACCTCGTTGAGTCCGGCCAGCGTCGCGTCCGCCAGATAGATGTCCACGGCGGCGATGGCTTCGTCCAGGGTCATGCCCCGCACGTCCACCTCCATGGGCACGGCAGGCTTGGCGGCGGATACGCGGTTCATCACCCGGCTCTGCTTGGGCTTGTCCGCCTCCACCAGCCGCAGCTGGCTGATATGCGCCTTCATCTTGATGATGCCGGCCTGAATCTGCACCTCACCGTTGCGGTCGGCGGGGGAGAGCACCGTGCCCTTCGTGCCCAGGTGCACGATCTCCACGCTGTCGCCGGGGCGCACGCGCTTGGGCGGGGTGAAGTTGACGGCGCTCTTTTCGCTCAAGCCCTCGCTGAGGGCGTCGATGCCGTCCTCCATGCGCTTCTTGAGGCGCTGGACCTCGTGCTCCGGGGTCTGGGCCTGCTTTTTCATGGCCTTGAGCTCGCGGATGATGCCGTCGGCCTCGCGCCGGGCGTTTTCCATCACGCGGCGGGCCTCGTCCTTGGCCTTTTTGAGGCTCTTGTCGCGGCTTTGCTCGATTTCGCGGCGCAGGCGCTCGGCCTCGTCGCGCAGCTTGACCGTCTCGCGCCGGGTTTCCTCGGCGATTTCCCGCTCGCGCTCGGCGATCTGGCGGTGATATTCCGCGTTTGCGATCACGTCCTCGAAGCGGATATCCTCTTTGGAAAGCAGCGCCTTGGCCCCGTCGATCAGCCGCTCGGGCAGGCCGAGCTTTCGGGAGATGTCAAAGGCGTTGCTCTTGCCCGGAATGCCGATGGACAGGCGATAGGTGGGCCGAAGCGATTCGACGTCAAACTCCACGCTGGCGTTCTCCACGCCGGGAGTGCTCAGGGCAAAGGCCTTGAGCTCGCTGTAGTGGGTGGTGGCCATGGTGCGCACCTTACGCTCCAGCAGGCTGGAAAGAATGCTCTGCGCAAGCGCCGCGCCCTCGGTGGGGTCGGTGCCCGCGCCCAGCTCGTCAAAGAGCACCAGGTCGTTGTCCTGAACGCAGGAGACGATCTCCACGATATTGGTCATATGCGAGGAGAAGGTGCTCAATGATTGCTCGATGCTCTGCTCGTCCCCGATATCGGCGTACACCCGGCCGAAGACGCTTAGCTCCGTGCCCAGCTCCGCGGGCACGTGCAGGCCGCTTTGCGCCATCAGGGTAAAGAGGCCCACGGTTTTGAGCGTCACGGTCTTGCCGCCGGTGTTGGGACCGGTGATGATGAGCGTGGTAAAGGCGTCGCCCAACCAAAGGTCGCTTGGCACCACCTTGTCCGGGTCGATGAGAGGATGACGTCCGCGCACGATCTTGAGGTACCCGCGCGTGTTCATCTTGGGCAGGCTGGCGCGCATTTCCCGAGCCAGCAGTCCCTTGGCAAAGGCGAAGTCCAGATGCGTCAGCAGCTCGATGTTTGTGAAAATGTCCTCCGCATGCGGCGCAATCTGATCGGACAGCGCCTGCAAAATACGGGCGATCTCCTGTTGCTCGCGTGCGCGGAGCTGCTTCAGGTCGTTGCCCAGCTCCACCACGAACATCGGCTCGATGAACAGCGTGGCCCCCGTAGCGCTCTGATCGTGCACCAGACCGGGCACATTGGCGCGGCACTCCGCCTTTACGGGGATGCAGTAGCGGTCGCCGCGCATGGTGATGATGCTGTCCTGCAGATACTTGGAAAAGCTGGAGGAGCGGATCATCTGACTGAGACGGTCGCGCATGCGCTCGTTGGCACTGCGAATCTGCCGGCGGATCTGGTGCAGCTCCGCCGAGGCGCGGTCCGCGATCTCCTCCTCGCTGATGATGGCGGCGGAGATATCGTTTTCGATGCCGTCCAGCGCGGTAAGGCGGGTGGCCAGACCGGTCAGAATGGGCGTATCCTCGCGGTCGCGCACCAGCGCGGACCGGGCTGCGCGCGCGGCGCGCAGGCAGGCGGCCACGTCCAGCAGCGCGCGCGGGCTCAGGCACGCGCCCTTCTGGGCCCGGGCGATGGACTCCCGCACGTCCGGATAGCTGACCAGCGGGTTCTGGCCCAGATAGGTCAGCAGCACCACGGCCTCCTCCGTTTCCGCAAGGGCGTGGTTCACATCCCCCAAATCATGACAGGGAACCAGCTCCAGACAGCGCTGCCTGCCCTCCTCGGTGATGGCGTGCTGAGCCAGCATTTCCCGTATTTTCGTAAATTCCAGTACGCGCAACGCACGATCCTGTTCCATAAGGACTCCTTTTCTCCCGAAGGCCGGGATGAACGATTTATTCCACGCCCCGCCGCCAGTGTCCGGCGGTTGTTTTCTAGATAAATCATTAAATAGTAAACTACATCTGTTCCACCAGTTACACTACCGCCACTGTGTAAGTCTACAGGAGCAGTATCAGTAACATTAAAACTTCCTGATTTTCCTTCTACTAATGCAGCAGCATCGCCCTCACCAGTAAATGTTACATATTTCCAAGCAGCTACATCAGTTGCACCTGTTTGTGTTAATGTAAGATTTAATGATGCAGTATTTAATGTTTGTCCTGATTTAGCAGTTATTTTATAAATATGACATCCTGTATAACCTTTATTTACACATTTAGCAGTCATAGCATTTTTAATATTGGTAATATTTGCACCAGCATCTGATGGAACAAGATTATCACTAGCTACAGTATCATCTTTATATACTCTTACGGCCTCAACAGAGAAACTTTGTTTAATATCCAAAGTACCACCTTTGATATCCTCAGCTCCAGTACTAGCTTGAGCACTAAAGTATGCAAATGTAGCACCAATTATAGCTACTACTAATGTAGCAACACCTACTACAGCGTAAAATACGCCAGGTCCCTTTCTGTTATTTTCTTCCATTTTATTTCAATCCTCCTTTACAATAATAATTGTATCAAATATAAATTCTTTTTGCAATAGTTTTTTGATATTTTTTTTATTTTCAAATAATTACTTTTTTCAAAGTAAAAAGGAAGAACGTTTCTTCCCTTAATAAATAATTTTTAATTGCCTACTTTTGCTTCGAACTTAGCATATACTTTACCACCAGCAGCATCCATAGTTATTATACCAGAATAGGTACCAGTTCCGCTTTCAGTAGCTGAAGTTTCGTTAGGATTTTGTGAAACATTTTCTTTATTCTCTAAATAAACCATTAAATAATAGGTAGTATTTCCATTTAAACTTGCACCATTATGCATATCAAATCCACTTGGAGTTCCTGCACTATATGTATATACTCTACTAGTAGATTCTACATCATATGCAGCAAAGCTATGATCAGTATTCTGAGCATCAGAAATTATAGTAACATTACCACTTTCATCTAATTTATATAGATAGAATTTCCAGCTAGCATAGTCAGTAGCAGTAGTTTGTAAATCTGCTAGTCTAATACTTGCACTTGTAAGTGCCTCTGAAGAACCTGCTTCAATTTTGTAAACATGGCATCCAACATATCCGCTTGTTCCTATGCACTTATTATCTATAGCATTTTTTATATCAGTTTCATTAGAAATTTCTGCAGGTACTAAATTATTATAGTTAACAGTTGGACCTTCTTCACTACTTGCTTCAACCAAATCTCTAGTTACATTTAATGACAAAGCAGCACCGACATCACTTGTGCCACCAGAGATATCGCCTTCATTGGTACTAGCTTGAGCACTAAAGTATGCAAATGTAGCACCAATTATAGCTACTACTAATGTAGCAACACCTAATACTACATAAAGTGTACTTCCTTTCTTATTTTCATTCATCTTTTTCAATCCTCCTTTACAATAATAATTGTATCAAATCCCGACTATTTTTGCAATACTTATTTCTCATATTTTAGAAAAAAATAATAGTGATTTCTCACTATTATTTTAATAATTAGAATTGTGCTTCGATTGTATTACCTGTACTTGCTGTTACAGTTACTGTACCAGTATATGTTTTGCCAGCATCAGTACCAGTTTGATCAGAACCAGTATTCTTTAAGTATACAACAAAATATAGATCAGCAGTTCCTCCTGCACCTAATGCAGTTCCTTTTGCTAAAGAATTGTCAGTACCTTTTAATGAACCAAATGTTGTTTGATTAGTCATCTTAGCCCAAGTAACATTTGCAGCTCCTCCAGTATTTAATGTAATTGAAGTATCTACTGTAGTGGCTGTACTACCTTCATTACTTAATGTTACCTTATAAACATGACAAACCATATAACCATTCTTATCTACACATTTATTGGTACCACTAACTGCAGTAGTTAACTGATTAGTAGTATGGCCTGTTACTGAGCCATCATGTATAGGAATTAAACCTTTTGTTTTATCACCTACTACTAGAGTTACTACTGGTTTTTTAATTTGAACGTCAATTGTATTACCAGAGAACTGATCACTTGTTGCTTGTGCAGTAAAGAATGCATAAGCACTACCAGATACTGCTAGCACTAATAGGGTTACTCCTAATATGGCATAGACTAATGGTCTATTTACTTTTTTCTTTTCTTCTATCATTTTTTCTTCCTCCTATCATCATATTAATTATAGCAAAACTTGATATAATTATCAATATGATTTTTTTATTTTAGATAATCTTTTCCATCAATATCTATTGGTTTTTCTTCATCTAGACCTGGAAGTTTTAGATTATCTATTTTAATTTCTTTATATTCTTCTTTTGGAGGTACTACCTCTTTTTTTATTTCTGGAATATTATTTTTATAACTAGTAAATGTTTTATTAGTTATAAATAATTTAGTTTTATCTACTTTACTTGGATCATATGAATTAACTATCCAAAATTCATATAATAACTTTAATATACTATCTGTCATAACACTATCTTCAATTGAAGATAGTTTATCTTTTTCTATTTTAATACTATTTTCTACTACAAATATTTTTTCTAAGATACTATCTTGTTTTTCAATAATAATATCTTGTGAATATAAAGTATTATAAGTTTTAGGATATTTATTTTTATCTATTTTACCTTTTAATCTATCTCTTTTAATTACTAATTCACTATAATTACTTTGTTTTTCTAGTAGTAGATATAATATATCTTGTACTTCTTTATCTTGATTTTTAATATCTTCATATAATACATTTCTATATTTACCAAAAGTATCTTCATTAAACTTAGATAAAAGAGTATCTTCAAGTAGTATATTATCTACTTCATATTCATCTTTAATTCTATTTAATTCTTCTAGCTTTTCTTTATCTAGCTTAACACTTTCTAATACTTTAAAAT
>OLPA01003153.1_pt1 | contig 11525 bp, 7 predicted proteins | sample 1672811 | NCBI WGS metagenome assembly OLPA01 (sample SAMEA3136726, study PRJEB25190) | human gut metagenome | biome: human gut; feature: human-associated habitat; material: faeces | place: Austria | collected 2013
TTTTTTGTGTAACAGCGTCTATACACCGGTGTTTCCATACATGTCAGCAGTTCTTTTTCACTATCTGCTATCAGATACTGATTTCCCGGAAGAGGCAATGCATCAGGCTCACTCCTATTTAGAATCGTAAAATACTTTTCATGCAACACGTTCGAAGACAATTTTTCCAGTGCCCGGCAGACAGGACAATGATCTCTTTCATCCAGCACAGCCATTTGACGACACGCCACACATTCCCGTTCTCCACTTCTTTCTTTGCTATTTAACATTTGAATTTCTGATGCCCGATAACGATGAGACTTCTGTGAAGATATCATTTTGGAAACAGCTTGATATAACCCGCTATAACTTCCCCCTGGTACATCACGAAGATTATTTGCACTTGCCTCTGCATATCCATAGGCTATAAATAAAGCAGTGTCAAACTGTTTTAAGAACCAGTTATTTATTTCTGCATGATATATTCGAACCTTTTCCTTAATTTCCTGTGTGTTAGGAAGAAGCATATAACAATGACCACCACCAGTATAAATCAGATTTGCTCTGGTTAATGATACCCTTTCCAGCAATTCATCTACCATATGCTCCATCATAATTTCCAGATAAAAGCTTCTGGCACGTAACCCCTTTAGTGCTCCTTTTTCTCCCACTGTATATATGAATTTCTGAATACCTGATATATCCATAGAATACAAAAGGAACATTTTCTCTTCATAGGACTGTTTTGCATGAACCATGAGACGTTCTTTATAGTTTTCTTCCTTTTCCGCCTCTAAAAATTGTTCAACACAAGCTGCTATGGCTGCTGTCATTTTTAAATGATCATATAAAGAAATATCTGCGAGCTCACGTTTTGATGTAGATGAAGGTATATAAGACAGGTTTGCTTCCAACACCGATAAAAGAGAACTGATATATTCTTCTTTCCATGCAATGCCCTTAAGATTATTTGTAATACGATCAATGACCTTTTTGTAAAACGAAACATCCAGCTCTACCGTATCTTCTGTTGGAAAATTGATCTCCCCATCCGGCTCCAGTGTCCGATGTGCATAGTGACATTTTCCATGATTGCCATTTAATACATTAAATACACTGGCTAATGGTATACTCCTGTCAAATCCTTCTTCTCCTTCTTCTGCATCACGACGATCTGCAAAAGCCGCTACATTATCTGCATAATATGTAATATATGCCAAGGCATTATCCGGCAGTTTTGCACTTCCAATCTCCCTGCCATGATGGAGCCTTACACAATCCAGTATCGTTTGATCATTCACATCTGCTTCATTCTTCAAGAACTCATAACCACTCTGACTGTGTGCTCTTCCATCTCCGCTCCGATATGTAACCTTTCCAATATCATGTAAAAGACTGCCTATCGTCAGCTTGATCTGATTTTCTGTCATCATGTACTTCCCCCTTTTCTCTGTATAAGCTGAATACTTCCCATGCCAAGTGATGTTTTTATACCCACACCAGCATATGTACCAAATATAAATAGCATTTTTGCAAAGTTAGCCATCGTTTGCGTTCCATTCATTTTAATTGTTATATCCCCCATAAATGCGGGTATCTTCACTCCCTCTAATGAAAAGCTGACACTACGCAGATCATATCGAATTATTTTTGCATTATTACAAAGCTGCTCCAGTGTTTCCTGATCTCTCATAGCATCTTCTTCTAATGCCGCATCATACCGGTTCATCAGACTCTGAAAGACATATTTTAATTCCGGATAGAACACATATTGCCCCTGACTTTTAAACGCTGTTGGTGAATTAAAACGCACTTGTATATATTTGCTATCTTTTTCTCCATAAAACGAATCCATCAACTCTTTATAGGTACATTCTGTGTATTTTTTATCCAAAATTTCTATTTTCTGCTGTTGTCTCTTAAGTGGAAACTGTTTTAAATCCCAAAGAGCCTTTTTTATAATAATATCTCTTGCCGTTTCATTGAGACAGCAAATAACCCAATACCATTTTTCCTGTCTCTTTTCCAAATGTTGTGAAAATGGATGCAAACCGGATTGATGCAGATATTCTGCATAGTCTTCTGGTAATATTTCCATCAAAACACCATGAAAAAGTGATGACATCTGAAAAGCAAGTTCTCCATCACTTTGTATATGTAATTCCAATTTAGCCATATAGTTCATCTCAATTGATCCCCTATCCCTATAACAATGACACTTTTATATTATCATTTTTTTGCAATAAATTAAATGCCAAAAAACAAATTGGGAAAGTAGAAACATATTTATATATTACTCACAGACATGATCCTCTGTTATCTCTATAAGTTGCTCTCTGGATAGCTTTTCCATTTTAAATTTCTTCCCTGCTTTTTTCCAGCATAAGTGCCGTAATCCGGATCGTCTCACAGCAACGTTCCTCTTCCATCGTTCCCGCTCCAACTACTGCTCTGCATACGCTTAACACAATATATTTCATCTCTCTTTTCCTTCCAGACAGTCTTGTTTTAAAAGATCAATTTTCTTTTTCCGATACCACACAATCAGAAGAAGCATCACTGTCCCTACAAGTAAAAACGCTCCATTTTGTATTTCATACCCTTTTCCCGAAATCTCTCTGATCTGGCCTGTCACAATCATCATGGATGCCATAAAAACCATAATTCGTTCCTGCCTGTGCATATAGCCTTCAAAGCTTTTCTCCTGCAGATAGTCTGTCACCATATGGGCTCTTTTTCCGGAAAAGTTGTCTTTAAGCTTTTCTTTCTGTTCATCGGCATATGCTTTGTCCCATCTTGAAATATCGGATTGCATTTCTTCTCCATCATGCAAATCATACAGATCTGTAAGCTGCTCTTCCGCATACAACAGCATATCTTCTCTTCGAAATCCATCATCTCTTTTATTTAACGATTCTATAAACATTGTGCGTACTTTATCAATATCCCCTTCCTGTACCAGCTTTTGAAATTTGTGGTTCATCTGCGTCCCTCCCGTTTTCATACATGATCTTTATTGCTTTGATGACTCTGATTTTACCAGAACAGAATGACAGATAATGTCTATATAAAGAAAAAAGCAGAGCCAACATTGTTTTCACAATGCTGCTCTGCAAAACAAACCTTCAGCCTATCCGCAAATACAGTTCATAATCACGCTTATCATCATTTCTTTTTCATCCGGTTTTGATTCTGCAACCGACTGGCTGACACCTGCAACACGCATTTTTTGCGTGTGGTTCTTCATGTCCGTTCTAATATCCCTTTACTCCAAGAATGGATGCAGTCTCTTCTATAATATCCTGCGCTACACCATCATCAAAAATATCGCGCAGCCCCGCATATTCCACGGCTGAACAGTACGGCACATATCCCGGAATGGTTGTCAGCGTCATATATGTTTCAACAGCCTCATGACGGTCTTCCTCTGCCATCGTCAGAATATCGAGGCTCGAGAATGCTGAAGTCAGATAGGAGAAATAATAGCACGGTGAGGTGAAAATGTGCGGAACCTCAGACCAGGTATAAAGCTCCTTGATCTTGGAATCATACTGCATGCCATACCTGCGTGAAAGCTGCAGATACAGCTTATTCAGCTCCTCAAGCGTCATATCCGGATTCTCATAAGCAGCAATCTCAAACTCTGAAATCAGTGCTGTGGAAATCGCATTATCCGCCATGCTGTACACATCATAAAATGCGTAAATATCTCCGATATCCTCTCCTAACAGTTCATCGTAATAGTCATAAAACAGCATCTGCATGCCCTGGGAATGAATCTCACTGACATCAATGTTGTTACTGGATTCAAAAAAGGTATCGGCACTACGGTAGACATTGTTGTAATGTCCGAATTCATGGATTACATTGTAGTAGTCCATATAATTGTCATACATCTGTCCGTATATAAAGCCATCCTTAAAGTAAGATAACCGCATGGTAAAAGCCGTATTCGCCTTGTTCTGTGAGGTATCCATATCATACAGCCGGTACTTAAGAAAATGCTCCTGTGTATCCTTAAGCTCCGGATCAATCTCTTCCAGATACGGTCCGATCTGTTCAATGATCGATGTACTTTCGATCCCCTGTCCTTCGGTATACAATCTCATATAATCCGTGTCATTAAGCACATCCTTCATATCCGCCATGACCGGTACCACGTGCTTACGGATCTCCTTTAAAAGATCTCTGGTTTCATCAAGGGTATAGTCTCTCACATAAACTGCATCATACGCATATTCTGCATAATTGTCATAGCCGTTCAGCTTTGCGATCTCATTCCGAACGTCCACAAGCTCCACAAAAACCTCTCCGACCGCATCATTCCTCTGCTTACAGATTCCCTGATAGATCTCAATAACGGCATCATGATCCATCTCATCCGCTTCCATATTCAGACGGTTCAAATCCCACTCTTCCCCATCATATTCATAATAAAATTCTTCGGAGGAAAGCTGTTCATACTCCTGCTCCAGACTGTTTTCCTTCGCCGTAAGCTCCTTCTCCTCGTCAGTTACCTCTTCATAATCCAGATAAGCCTCCACCTGCGCCGCATTCATCAGTTCAGTCATCGTGTCCCTATATGGTGATTTACAAAGCTCCCGGATCGCTACATTCAACCGGTCTCCGTAATCCACCACGTCATCGAGAAACTCTGCCTGAATTTCCTGATTCTCTTCATCAAAAATATTCTGATAGTAGGTAATCTGTGAAAGAGAATAACAGGTTGACAGCTTTTCCACTTCATCCAGTGTCTCCTCGAACAATTCCTTCACACGCTCCGGATCCTTGGCTTCTCCGGCTGCTTCCGCTTCTGCTGCCAGTTCCTTCATTTCTGTCAGCTGTGCATCCAGCAGCTCCATATCACAGGTCGTCTGCTTCATCTCTTCCAGTGTCAGATTGGCATGGTCCACATCCCGATAGCGGGAGGTTGTCTGATAGACATAAAGCGTGTACGGTGAAGCCTCATCCGTATAGGTCCCGATCAGGGTAAGCCCGATCTCTTCGGCATTGCCGAGGTCAATACGGGAGAAGATGTACCGTCCTCCCAGACGCTTAAACTGATCCACATCCAGATACAGGTCATGGTCGGTCACCTCATAGATACGGGAGCTGTTAATAATGGAAGGATCCGTACCGGAATAAAGATAGGCACGCGCTCCCCATTCATCAAAATACAACCGGCTCTCCTCCACCCGGTCAAGTGCCGGTGCAATCATTTTCCGGAATTCTTCCTTATAATTCTGGGAATAAAAGCCAAGATAACCATCAAGAGTGGCAATATCATTGTATTCCAGAATAGCCGGATAAAAGCCGTATGCCACGGACCACTGTCCACAGTATCCGATATCCTCTTTTGCCTTGTCAAAAAGGTCTGTAGAATAAAATTCACGGTAGGTCAGGTCATTTGCCTTCTGTCCCTTCACCATTTCATACACCTTACTGAAACAGGTATGATAAAGGTCATTATAACGGGTATTGCTTCCCAGAATCACAAGCACTGCTGCAAGCGCCAGAAGGTTTGCTGCCACACGAAGGCTCTTTTTTTCCTTCTCATACAACCGCTTCAATACCAGGAAAAATGCAGCATACCACACAAAAGGATTAAAGAAAATCGTCCGGTTAAACTGCCATCCGGTAAGCGGCGGGCACAGAAACTCAACCACATTCCGCACCGGCTCCAGGTAATAAATGCCATAGATCAGGCTGTTAAAAACAAGAATGACCATGAGAAGATTATACCAGTCATGGAAAATAGCTCTTGCGTTTTTCTTCACCAGATAAGAAATATTCAGATAAAAAAAGTAAACGGCACAAACCGGAAGCACCACATACATATGGACGCTTTCTGCGTGGAACATACCCTTTACAAGGGAGTCCCCGATAGTCGCAAGAACCTCGGAAACCGTATAGCTTCCTGCCACAATCGTTGAACGGATCGTCACCTCGTCATCGAACAGCATCATGTAAAACAGCCGGTATTCGCACACGATGTACCCCACCGACAGCACAGCAATGGCGAGCAGCATTCTTCCCGGGAATTTCCGGTCTTTAATCCATAAGATCAGAAAGGCAAGTGCCATATACGCCAGAATAAACAGTCCGAAATAGGAAAAATAGGACAGCACCGGATAGAAAAACAACGCCACATACCATCCAAAAGACGGCTTTTGCATGATTTTAACAAACAGGAACAAAAGCAGGGGAATGGACGCAAAGGGAATACCAAATGCCGGAAAGACATTCAGAATTCCGTAGGCAAAGCCGCATAACCAGACAAGAGCCTGCTGACTTTTATATTTTTCACCAAGGAGTTCCCTGCCAAGCAGAACAGAGCCTGCAATGGCAATCAGAATTTTCAGGAAATATGCTGTGATGTACGCCGGGAATGCCGGCAACAGCATAAACAGAATCGTGTAAATATAAAACTCGGAGAACAGCGTATCACGGCTGATTCCTCCAAGGAAATCCACATAAGCATCATGACTGAAAAACGAGTGGTCGTTTTTCATCATTTGAAGCTGTGGGATAAACAGATCCAGATTATCATGGACGGCTATGACACTGTCCTCTCCGCACAGGAGAAACACTGCCATGGCAGCCAACAGGAAGCCTCCGATCACCAACAGATACCAACGGGAAAGTACTTTCTTCATCTTCTAAAATCCTTTCTGTTTATCCTGCTTCAGGATGATTATTATTTATTTTCTCCGCTCATACGGCGTCCCTTTTCACAGACGAGCGTATAACGGTATTCAAAGTCTCTGCGGTTCTTCATTGCCATATTTGACAGAATCAGTCCTGCAAAGAATGACTGAATGGCAGCCAGTCCCACGAAGCCGCAGACAATCAGGGTCGGGAACTTCAATACCAGTCCGGTCTTCACATATTCAGCCAGAACCGGAATAAAGAATATCACGGCAAGGATTCCAAGAATCAGCGCAAGGATACTGAAAAATCCAAACGGCTTATAATCACGGTAAAGCTTGAAGATCGTAAACAATACCTTAAAGCCGTCGGAATAGGTGTTGAGCTTTGATTCACTTCCCTCCGGACGGTCACGGTATTCTACAATCACATTATCAATCTGCATATGGTTATAAACCGCATGAATGGTCATTTCCGTTTCGATCTCAAAGCCCTTTGACAGAATCGGGAAGGTCTTCACAAAGCCGTAGCTGAATGCGCGGTATCCGGTCATGATGTCCTTGATCTTACAGCCGAACAGCCGGTTGATGCTGGCTCTTACGAGCGTATTTCCCATATTGTGGAAGGGACGCTTGTTTTCCTCAAAATAAGTGGAGGAAAGACGGTCACCTACAACCATATCGGAATTGTAGTTTAATACCTTGTCTGCCATCTCTCTTGCAAACTCCATGGGATAGGTATCATCACCATCCACCATAATGTAGCATTCGGCATCAATTTCACGGAACATTCTGCGGATCACGTTTCCCTTGCCCTGCATGTACTCGTGGCGTACCACGGCACCTGCCTTCGCTGCCAGCTCTGCCGTCTTGTCTGTGGAATTATTATCATATACATAAATCACTGCTTCCGGCAGCTCCCGTCTTGCATCGGCCACTACCTTCTCAATGGTTTTTTCTTCGTTATAACAGGGAATTAAAACAGCTATCTTGTCCATTCGGAAACCTCGCTTTACTCTATATCTAAGACTCACATTGCTGTGCTTCCTACATCATACCATATTTTTCTATATCATGTGAACATTTTTTACGAAGTATGGCACTCTGTGCACTTTATCTCTTTTATTTCTTTACTTGTCATGGTTCCCCGTTTGGGCTATACTAAACAAAGATCTTTTTGCAGGATCCTGAACATTTGATATGGAGGAATTACAATGCTTCGTTTCATTATTACAGCACTGTTTGTTACTTTATTTTTAATTTGCAGTATTCCGTTATTTTTCATTGAATGGATCATCGGGAAGTTCAATATGGATATCAAGAACCGCAGTTCCCTCGCGATCGTGAACTGGGCGTTCCGCGTGGTTCTGTTTATTTCCGGTGTGAAGATCACCGTGATCGGGGAAGAAAATGTTCCCAAAGATCAGGCTATACTTTATATCGGAAACCACAGAAGCTTTTACGACATCATTGCGACCTACGTGCGCGTACCGCGTCCTACCGGATATATCGCAAAAAAGGAACTTCTGAAAGTTCCTCTTTTAAGTATCTGGATGAAATATCTGCACTGCCTCTTCCTTGACCGCGAAGATATCAAGCAGGGTCTGCAGACGATTCTGACCGCTATTGATAAAATCAAATCCGGCATCTCGATTTTCGTTTTTCCGGAAGGCACCCGCAACAAGGTGGAAGGAACCTTTCTTCCCTTCCATGAGGGCTGCTTTAAAATTGCAACGAAGACCGGCTGCCCGATCGTTCCGGTAACCTTATACAACACCTCTGCCATCTTCGAGGATCACCTTCCGAAGATTAAAAAGACGAATATTGTGATTCACTATGGAACACCGTTTTATGCGAAGGATCTCTCCAAAGAAGACCAGAAGCGGCTCGGTGCTTACACACAGGAGATCATTGCTTCTACCTATGCTTCGATCAGAGAGCAGTATCCGGTGTAGGGCATCACTCATCCTCCATTGGCATAACACAGATTTTTTCTCCGGGCACAACGAAGAACACCGGATATCCCAGTGCCTCATGCACGTACCGGTCGGATTCCTGCTCTTCGTTTTGCAGCCGGTTACCATATTTAACGTAACCGTTTTTACCATCATAATAAATGTCTGCGCTCCTGCAGCCTGTCAGTTTTTCCGGATCACAATAAAGAATGAGCTTTTCCTCTTCCTGTGCCTGAACTTCAAACGCATAGCCATTCGGATCCGAAAGCACTTTTACCTCACAGGAGGGCACATCCCTTTCCCGATCTTCCGCTACGGTTTTATTCTCCATTACAATCGCGCTGATTCCCAGTCTTACCTGCTCCTCATTTCCAAGAACATAAATTCCGTCTGCAATCGGTTCCCCCATTTTCAGCAGTTCCGTTTTCTGGTCTGTATTCATAAGATCCAGCATTTTAAGTATATTCTCGGTCATTTCATCCGGCAAAATGTTTTCATAATATTCTTCCACATATTCCCTGTCTACCATCTGGTCCGCCTCGGACTGACGGTCCGCTTTCCCGGCTTTCCACTTGAAGGAAAACAGTACCGTACCGGCGATAGCCAGCAATAATACAAAAAGTAATATTTTCTGCACAGCCGGATGATTTCTTTGATAATTGGTCTCGAGTTCCATCCTGACCATTCGATAGGCATCATATGCTCCTTGTCTCTTTGGGACTTCACCAGACACACGATTATCGTTCTCAATGATCTGTATCTGCTCAAGAAGAAAATGATACAGTCTGCGTCCCATCACATGCCCTTTTAGACAATTTGCCAGCTCATACAGGAATTCTCCCTGCCGGACAGCCCACTGATATTCCTCCTTCCGGAAAAACTCCTTCCATTGCAGGAATTGCAGTTTTTTCGGTTTACAAAGTGCATGGAGTTGTTCTATCGCGGCCTTTAACTGGCTCTGTCTCTCTTCCTGCCGCTCCTTTTTTGCTGTCTCGGTCAGTTCCTCTAAGTTTCCAAACAGATCCTCCTCCGGCTCCGGCCACTTCGGTTTAACCCTCCTGCTTTCGCTTTTTCTGTGAACTCCCGCGGCTTTTTCCTGTGACTTCTGTTCTTCGTGCTGTGGTTTTTGTTCCTCGCGCTGTGGCTTTTGTTCCTCGCGCTGTGGCTTCTGTTCTTCGCGTTCTGGCGGCTGTTCCTCGCGCTGTGGTTTCTGTTCCTCGTGCTGGGGCTTGCGTTCTTCTTGCTGTGGCTTTGGTTCCTCGTGCAATGGCCGGTCTTCATCTGCTCTCTGCATGGCAACCATATACGCATCGTGGATCTCTTTCCACTTCTCCGGATCTTCTTCCGGATGATATTTACGGATCAGTCCTGCATAGGCCTTCCGGATGACCTTTTTATCTTTGGTAGGAGAAATTCCTAATACCTGATATATGTTCATATTGTCTACCTACTCATTATCCCATTCCTGAAACAGATCTTCCATCTCCTGCTGTTCTTCATCCTCCTGATACCACTCACCGGATTCCAGAGACTCCTCATCCCAGTTGATGTAATTCTCCATCATCTTTTCCGTTGCTGCCAGAAAGACCATCAGATATTTTCTGGCTTTTATGGCATGATCCGGATCATCACGCAGTACATGGATAAAGTACGCCCTTCTGTTTTCAATTTCCTTCCTCATACCGGAATTGCATTGCATGAAAAGCCGCTCTGCCCAGGCAAGAACGTATTTGTTTTCTTCCTGCTCCAGAGGACTGAGCTTCAGTTTTTCATATTCCTTCAACTTCGCCTCAATCTGTTCCTGCGTCATTCCCAGATCCTTATTGACAATAACAAGCTGCTTTTTCTCTTTTGTAGCAGGAACAGAAACGTCTACTTCCAAAACACCGTTAATATCATAGGTATAAGTCACCTCACAATACACTTCACCTCGTGGCCGTTCCGGAATCTCAAAAGAGAGTTCTCCGAGCCGGATATTATCTTCTACATGCATTGCTTCTCCCTGATACACCTGAATGCATATTCTGGACTGATTATCATAAACTGTACAATATATGTGCTTTCTGCTGCAGGGAAGTGCACTGTTCCTCGGAATAATAACACTCATTTGATCCCTTTCCGGCTCATTATAGTTGACAATACCTGTTCCAAGGGAAAACGGGCAGATATCCGTAAGCAGCATATCCTTAATCTCCTCATCCCGCTCTTTGATTCCTGCACATACACCCGCACCTAATGCAATCATATGATCCGGATTCAATGTCTGCAGATCCTTCCGCTTAAAAAGATGCTGCAAATACTGCCGGACAACCGGCATTTTACAGGATCCTCCCACCAGAACAATCTGATTCAAATCCTCCACGTTGATCTCTGCATCCATAAGTGCCTGCCTTACCGGCCTGCCCATTCGTTCAAACAGCTCTGCTGCTGCCTCTACAAGTTCCCTTCTGGTAATTTCCAGTTTCCGATCAATCTGTTCACACCGGACCACCATTTCTGCCGATGTCTTTTCTGTCAGCTCTTTTTTACATTTTTCTGCGCTGCTTCGCAGAATCGCCCTTGTCTGTGCCGTCAGATTCTTCGGATCAATTTCACAATGCCTTAGAAAATACTTCACAATCGCATCATCAAAATCCTGACCGCCAAGCTGGTTATCTCCACTTACCGCCAGAATTTCGATCACGTTATCAAAGCACTCTACCACCGAAACATCCAACGTTCCTCCACCAAAATCAAACACCAGAATCGTTGCGTCTTCCTCCTGCTTTCTGTTCTGGCATGCCAGCGCTGCCGCCGACGGCTCGTTGATAATCCGTTCTACCTTAAGCCCGGCCAGAAGTCCGGCCCGCTTCGTCGCATTCCGGCCCATATCATTAAAATAAGCAGGGACACTGATAATGGCTTCCTCTACCGGCTCACCCAGATACCTTTCCGCATCTTCCTT
>OLPA01003156.1_pt1 | contig 11520 bp, 8 predicted proteins | sample 1672811 | NCBI WGS metagenome assembly OLPA01 (sample SAMEA3136726, study PRJEB25190) | human gut metagenome | biome: human gut; feature: human-associated habitat; material: faeces | place: Austria | collected 2013
AGATTTCATTTATGCATAGAAAAAGGAAAGTGCAGGAAATCTTGCGCAAACACTCACGGGGCAGACACTATTTTCGGGTAACTTAGCGTGCTTCTTTCGCATAAGTAGTGGTGATCAAGTCCTTATAAGGCGGTCTGTCGGTCAGAACGCCTGCTTCCTCTAAAATATCAAGTAAAAGCTCATAGCTGTCCTTAGTGAATACTAAATCGTCCTTCCAGGTGTCCTGTTTCTGATAACGTTCCACGATCATGGCAATAGTGGCTTCATCCGTATCTTTGAATTGAGGGGCAATGACTTTTGCAATTTCCGCAGCAGAATGATTGTTGACATAAGTCATGCCTTTTTGCAGAGCATTGGTAAAACTCTGAATGAGCTCAGGGTGTTTTTTGATATAGCTTTCTTTTGCAGAAAAAGCCGTGTAAGGCACATAGCCGGAATCCACACCGAGGGAAGCAACCACATAGCCGGAGCCTTCTTTTTCTAAATTGGTTGCACCCGGTTCAAATTCTACGGAGAAATCGCCATTTCCACCGGAAAAAGCAGCAGCAGTGCTTCCAAAATCAATACTCTTGTCAATGGTTAGATCTTTTTTGGGGTCGATTCCCTGCTGTTTTAAAACATATTCAAAAACCATCTGTGGCATGCCACCTGTCTGCCACAGAACTATGTAAATAATCATCCGATATTTGCTTTGCAGTCATTTCCGCTGATAAATCCGGCAAATAGTTACGGGCAAGCAGGGAGATTTCATTTTCGGATTTCATAATACGGTAAGGCTTTCGTGGATTGTCTGTATCCTTTAGGATATCGAGTGTTTTCATTAATTCGATATAAGGTAAAATACTCTGCTTTGTCTTTAGAAATCCCAGATCGGTAAGATGTTCTGACAGGTATTTTGCAGAAGTGTAACCGCGTTTGTCCTCTGCAATCAGTTTCATAACGATTGCAATGATAGTATTTTCTCTGCAATTCATTTCTTTGGTAGGGTTGTTATTAATGAAGCTGGCTAAGCCATATTTTAACGTGATTTCCGGCATTCCGTTTTCATCCACTATGATTTTTTGGATCAGTAGTTCGAAGTCATTATGCCCCAGAGTTCCTTCTGCAATTATGTGATCCATGATATCCAGAGGATTTTTTAAACTGTCCGTTGCATCCGGTGCCTCTGTGGTAGATTTTTCCAGTTCTGTTAGCTGCATTTCCAATTCGTGAATTTGTTTACATAAATCTGCTTGCATAGAGTCATAAGCCTCACGGATAAAATCTTCATTGTGGATGGAAGTCTCATTTTCGGCAGCCAGTGATAAATCCTTTATTTTCTGTGTAAGAAGAATTTTTAGTTGATTTTTTCGGTCATCGATCGTGGTATGCAGTTCCTGTCTTTTTTGTTCTAAGCTTTTTTTCTCTGTTTGAAAATCCTCCGGATCATAGCCGGCAATTACGTCACTGAAAGCATTTTTGCACACTTGAAGATAGGTCAGGACGTCTCTCATAAGATCGGCTTCTTCAATCAAATGAGCCTTAGAACAATAACGTTTCCCTTTCGTATTATAAGTGGTGCAGATATAATATTTGCGTTCTCTGTCGGAGGTCCGGCGTTTGATCGGTGTGAGGCGGCTTCCGCAATCCTTACAGAACAGACAACCGCTGAATGGATTTGGAACTTCTGAACCTGCCCATTGTCCAAAGCTGCCACGGTAGTTTGTACGGCTGCGTTTTTCTTTTAATTCCTGCACCAGAGAAAACGTAGTCTCATCGATAATTGCCGGATGATGATTTTCAAAAAGATACTGTTCTTCCCTGGGGATGCGACAGTCTTTGCCATGGATGGTTTTTCTGGCACGTTTTCGTAAGCGGAGCGTACCGATATAAAAATCATTGTCAAGTAAATCCCGCACCATGCTGTCTGACCAGCGAAAAGCAACGTTTCTTTTGGTTAACTGTCTATTTTCTATTTCATGCTCGTGCTGTTTCATAGAGGGAGTAGGGATTTGCTGTTCATTTAAATAATTGGCAATCTTCCGGTAGCCAAGACCGGAAAGATAGAGCCGATAAATGGATCGGATGGATTCCGCTTCGGCAGGATCAATGCTGAACATCGTCGGATTGTCTGTGTCACGCCGATACCCAAACGGCGGTCTTGTCAGCAGTGCACCTTCTTTTTGCTTCGCACCTATGGCACGTTTGATTTTTTTACTGGTGTCTTTTACATATCGCTCGTTAAACCAGGTTTTAATCCCGATCGTATCATCGGCTGGTTCCATAGAATCATAGTTATCGTCGATCACAACCAAATGTTTTCCACGCTCCTGAAATTCGTCCAGTAATAAAAGCACTTTTGCGTTATGTCTGCCAAGGCGTGAAAAATCCTTGACATAGACAGTATCAATATCGTGATCCAGATCAGCCATCATCTGCTGAAATCCCGGTCGGTCAAAGACATAGCCGGAAACGCCGTCATCTTCGTACCAGCGATCGATGGCGATGCCATGATCGGCTGCATACTGGCTGATGATCAGCTTCTGGTTTTCTATGGAAACATAATTTTTTTTATCATCGTCTTTTGAGAGACGGACATATCCTGCATTCATAGAGGAGCCTTTCTGCTTGAATGTAAATAGTTTATGAAGCATTATGGAATGATATGACATCGTCTTTTGCCCCCCCTAATCGTTAAAAAAATTGACATATAGATCGCAGTGTGATATATATAATATATCGTAGTTCGATATATCGCACTAAAAAAGGAAATGGACAATGGATGCACATATAAAAAAAGTTTATGTTCCGATGACGGAGACCGGATTTTATATTCTGTTATGTCTGCGTTCTCCGAATCACGGATATGGAATTGTACAGAAAGTAAAGGAAATTACAGACAATGAAGTCATACTCGGTCCGGGAACCATGTATGGAAGTCTGTCAAAAATGGAAAAAGACGGATTGATCCAATTTGTCTGTGAAGAAGATAAGCGAAAAATTTATCAGATTACAGATCTCGGTACAGAAGTTCTGGAATTGGAGTGGAAGAGGATCCGCAGATTGTATCGCAATGCACAGGAGAGAATGGAATGAGTGATAAGAAAAAAGAAGTTCGCTGGTTTTCTATTATGGATTATGAAAAAGAAGCAGATTATCTGAGTAAAAGGCATCAGGAGGGATGGGAGTATCTGATGGATTTTAATGGATACTGTTATTTTCGAAAACCGATGGCTATGATGCAGCAAAAAGAAGAAATTTTTGCTGTCTGATCATAAATGGTTATATGTCCACGACCGAACATGGAGCACATAGACTTACGATCGTGTTTGCTGTATTAATGGTTTTATATATGGTTATCTTTTTACAGTTTGCCGTAAAATACTTTTTCTTCCGACAGAAATTAAAAAAATAAGATCAGTCGGTATCAGATAAATGATTTTTGATCAGTGCCCGGATGCCATTATGGATATCGGCATCCGGATCGCCATCTGAAAAAGTGACAACCCGAAAACCGATGTCAGCATATTTTCTACGTTCGGCTTCAAATTCTTCCTGTGAAGGAAAATCACTGTGCCAGAGATAATACGTCGGTTTGCGCAAAAGACTCACATCTTTCAATGAAAGGTTTTATCACTATCATATAAAAGGTGGACAGTGTTGATGTGTGGATTTTTGGGGCAGTTATCTGTTTATTACTGCCGGATATGGAAGTAGATAAATAAAAAACTCTGTTCATTTTAGAACAGAGCACTTTTTTCTCATTAACGATAATGTCATCTCCTATGTGAACCTGATGATATAATATCATAGGCATGTAATGGGGGCAAGTAGGCATTCCCCATATCTAAATCGTAACAGCAACCTGCGTAATATAATCCGAACTCTGTTCTCCACGGCTGGGTGGACCCTCTAAATAGATGCTGCGAAACGGTCCTGTGGTCTGGATATGGTTGGTCTCTACATAGGTATTTAAGGTAGCGATCGCAGTTCCGATCCCCTCATAAGGCCCGCGGTAATAGACACATAGAGCAGGGGATTCGGCAAACTCTGTCCGTTCTTCGCCTGCAAAATCGTCCTCGACCGGAATGCAGCACATCAGATCCAGACCCGTGTCAGGTTGTCCGATACGCATGGTAAACATTCTGGCAGACATGGACATCTTTCCGGTTCTGGCGGCGGCAATATAAGTGTCACGCAATTTGTCAGCCGCATCCTTTGTATCCTTACATTGATATCTGCGGCAATAACATACCTGCTTTGGCAGGCGTACACGATGAATGCTTAAATCGCCCGGTTTTGCAGCACGAACCTGAAGTAACTGGATATTTCGGTCTAATGCAGCACGCAGATCCATCAGACGTGCCAGATGATGGTCGAGATTTTTAGAATCATAGTAATATTCCTTGATTTCTGAGAGAGACAGTCCTAAAGTCTGCAAAGAGCGGATGGAGCGGATCTGTGTCATATTGTCTGCAGTATAATAGCGGTATCCGCTGTTTTTATCCTTGATGGCGGGTGTCAGTAACCCCATTTCTTCATAGACAAGGATGGTTTTTCTGGTGATACCAAGAATTTTTGCGATTTCGCCTATTTTAAATAAATGCTCGTTCTGCTTTTTCATGATCGTTCTCCGTTCTTTTTTGAAAAAAATATGTGGAATAAGGGTAGTTATCACTTGACTTGTCCCTTAGGGTACGATTTATAATTACTATAACAAAAAGTATGTAAGTTTACAAGGAGAATGCATATGAGAAAACGAAATCAAATGAAAAAAGGAATTGCAGCTTTGCTTTCGGGCGTATTGGCATTCGGAATGACAGCGGGAGTTATTCCGGGGTTCGAGGACAGCATGCAATCTGTACGGGCGGCAAACGGTATTGCACCGAGTGTGACAGCCTATGCAACAAAGACACAGTTGAAGGATTATCAGACCTTTGGAACGGACACTAACGGAAAACCTAACAATAATATAGGCGTGCTGGCATTTGGTAAAAATCAAGACGGAAAGCCGCAGGAATGGTATATCTTAGGAAACGATAACCGGATAGCTAGTGATAATGCTTCCATTTTTGCAGTCACCCCGGTTATAGATCGTCAGACATTTACGAACACAACGGAGGAAAACAGAACATTACAGGATAGTTGGGGGGAATACGATTCATCAAAGAAACAGGAAACTGTAAGTCGTAATCATTACGGAGCAAGTGATATAAGAGCTAAACTGCAGAGTATAGCGAAGGATAAGAACCGCTTTTCTGTAGCAGAGCAGAACTTGATGAATGCGACTACGATAGAAACAAGTGGTTATATAGGTGGGAACACGACCGAGTACAAATATAAAACTACAGACAAATTATATGCTCCTCACTATACGAAGGGAAAGACCATAGAAATAGGAACCTGGAGTACTAGATCGTTGTTACTGACTACCTATTTGAAAGACTCAACGAAGCAGGAGGGCAGTTCATGGGTATGGACACGCGTAGCCAATCCTGGATATGAGAATGATCAGCGGGTGTATGCTGTGGATGGTTATGGTAATGTTTCGACTACTTTTTCTATCAATGATTCAGCAAAAGCATTTACCTATCCTGCTTCTAATCTGAATCTGACAGATGTTCTCTTTGCATCATCGGCAGAAGCGGCAACTTCTGATACCGCAGTGTCAGGTGAGATTGCACAAGGGAAAGCAATGACTTTGCGACTGAATGGAGGCGGCAAGGATATTGGTACGGTAACCTGCAATGCTGACGCAGGACAGATCAATGCGAAAAAAGGAAATACCGCAGGTAATGTGGCACTTGTAGTACAAGGAAATGACGGAACGAAGGACTGGTATTACAGTAAACAGATCAGTGGAACAGATAATGTGATCGTAAATGCCTCTGATATCGCAGCAGAATCGAATACACCTTCTGATATTGATCTTGCAAATTGTAAAATCTGGCTGGAGGTAACGGAAGATAGTGTGGCTTATGCGGTTGAGGCAACAGCGACAACAGATGTGGTTAAGACCAATATTTCATCGGTAGAGATTACAGGGATTGACACACCGGTATCCAATACGGCATTAGATACTTCTGCTGTATGTGCAACCCAAGGGGTAAGCACAACTGCACCTGCTGTTACATGGACACCGAATGACATCAACGCAGGCTATAACACAATCTATACAGCAAGTGTTACACTTGCAGCATCTGCAAACTACGAGTTTACAGATTCTGTAATAGTGACCATAAATGGAAATAACGCAAATGTAACAAAGAATGAAGATGGAACCTTAACGGTAATATACACATTCCCTGCAACGGCAAAGGATAAACTTACAAGCATTACGGTACCGGGGACTGTTACAGTGGCGAACGGTACTGCTTATAAAGATATGAACCTTCCAACGCAGGTTAACATTGTGACAGAAGGAAATACGGTAGACAAAGCAGATGTTACATGGGATACAGCAAGTGGTAATTATGATCCGTCGGTATTGACAGAGCAGGTTGTAACTTTAAACGGTACGGTAACATGTCCGGAAAATATAGATGCAAATGGAGTAGCACTTACTACCAGTATCACCATTACAGTCAGTGCTGCAGGTATTGTAGGCGCACCGACTCCATCGGTAGAAAGCGGTACATATACTGAGAACCAGAAAGTTGCATTAGCATCTTCTACAGAAGGAGCAACCATTTATTATACAACGAATGGTTCAGAGCCGGGGAGAACGAGCGGAACAAGATATACAGGCCCGATTACTGTCCCGGGAACGGAAGGTCAGAGTATAACAACAACCCTGAAAGCCATTGCAGTAAAGGATGGTATGCAGGACAGTGAGGTAAAGACATTTACCTACACGATCAATATTCCAAAACCGATCGTTAAGCATACGATTACAGCTACAGCCGGAGCAAACGGAAGCATTTCTCCAAGTGGAAAAGTGGAAGTGGTCGAAGGAGCTGACCAGACATTTACTATTACAGCAAATGAAGGCTATGAGATCGAATCCCTGAAAGTGGATGGAAAAACAGTAAATACTGCAGCAAGCTATACATTTCCAAATGTAAGGGCAGCGCATACGATAGAAGCAACCTTCAAACAAAAGATTACAGTAGAGAAACCAAGTATCGGTAAACAGCCACAGAATGTATCTGTAAAGGCAGGAGAACAGGCAACCTTTACAGTAAAAGCTACAGGAACAGACTTAACATATCAGTGGCAGATAAACAGAAACAATGGCAAGGGATTCGTAGATATTACCGGAGCAGACAAAGCAAGCTATACGACTGGTGTGGTAGACATGCTTTGCAATGGTTATAAATATCAGTGTGTGATCAGCAATTCTGCGGGTTCTGTTACAACGAATGCAGCAACTCTGACAGTGACAGAAAGTACGACACCATCACCGGATCCGGTTTCCTATAAAATTCTTGACGGTGCCAACAGTTCATGGCCAGAGAATACAGATGGAAGTCTTACCATTCGGGGAAACGGTGAAATGGAGAAGTTCCAGAATGTAAAAGTGGATGGTAAGATCATTGATAAGAAAAACTATACGGTTACAAAGGGTTCCACGATCATCACATTGAAAGTGGATTATCTTAAGACACTTGCTACCGGAGATCATACGTTTGAAATCGTCTGGACAGATGGTTCTGCAACTACGAAGTTTGCAGTAGCAAAAAATAAATCCGGTGATAATAACAAAAACAACAATAACAATAATAAGAAGAACAACAGCAACAACGCTAAGAATAACCAGACAACACAGAACAATCCTACAGATACCAAGAAGAAGGAACAGAGTGTAACAGCTCCAAAGACGGGAGATACATCTGATATGACACTTTGGACTACACTTCTGATCGTATCCTTTGCAGGAGCAGCGGGAATCGTTGTAAGAAGAAACAATAAGACTTGTAAATAGGATTTCTGGTGAATAGCCGGAAGGTAAAATAACCGGAAGCGGTTTATAAGACAGGATAGAACAAGCTTCACTGACACGAGAGTGTTGGTGAGGCCTGTTTTTTTCTATAGGAAATACCGTGTTTCCTATAGAGCAAGAAGCCCTTCGGGCGAAGATGCGTATATCCGGTAGTTCGGATTGCAACTTTAAATTGCCATAGAAAATATATCTTGCTATAATTTATGGTAAAGAATAACAAAACAGGATTTTTCAGTATAAAGTTGAGGGATGAAAAGATGGAACTGGATATCATAGGATTGGTAAGTGCCTGTTCCTATGCACTGGACTGCATAGAGGCCGAACTGGTACATGTTACAAACAGGCATGGAAAAAGAGTTGCATACATCAGTGTATGTATGGCAGAAAAATTTGGAATTACGGGAGAGGCACTGCAGGATTTAGCAATGTGTGCGCTGCTACACGACAATGCATTGACGCAGTACATATCGGAAGAGGTACGGCATGATCTGATCAAAGATCAGACCATGGATATTTCCTCTAAAAAATTAGGTGTTCACTGTGTATATGGGGAGCAGAATATCAAAAAACTTCCCTTTTATACAGATGTGACAAATGTGATCTTATATCACCATGAAAATGCAGACGGTACAGGACCGTTTAGAAAAAAATGGGAGGAAATCCCGCTGTTTGCAAGGATTATCCATTTGTGCGATACCATTGACATCATAGGAAATACCGGTGGTTATGATCAGCAGAACTGGGAGCAGGCAAAGGCATATTTAGTGAAATATGAAAATACGATCTTTGATGCGGAATGTGTGAAGGCATTCTTAGAAGTCTTTTCCGAAGAAAAATTTGCAGACATGGGAGGAGAAGAGTTAGAAAAACGCCTTTGGGAAAAGGTACCAAGAAAGAAGCAGTTCTGCGATGAAGGGACCTGTAAAGATCTTGCGGATTTTTTTGCACAGATCGTAGATTACAAATCTGAATTTACGGGGATGCATTCGATCGGAGTTGCCAAAAAAGCGGCAGCACTGGCAGAACACCTCGGTTATGACCGGTTAGATATTCAAAAAATCTATTTAGCAGGCGCACTTCATGATATTGGGAAAATGGCAATCGGAAATGAAATTTTAGAAAAGCCCGGACGGCTGACCGATGAGGAATTTTCTAAGATGAAAAACCATGCCGGATATACCTATATGATACTGTCGGAAGTAGAAGATTTTGAAGAGATACGGGACTGGGCAGCACTCCACCACGAAAAGTTAGACGGCAGTGGATATCCTTTTGGTAAGACGGCAGAGGAGCTGAACGAGCCGGAGCGTATCTTAGCATGTGTGGATATCTATCAGGCTTTGACCGAAGACCGACCATATAAAAAGGGCATGACGCATGAGCAGGCATGTGGAATTTTAGAGGATATGGCACAAAAAGGGTGGATTGATGCCAAAATCACAGGGCAGGTCAGAGAGTGCTTCGGGGAAATTCATTAAAAAATCTTTTCCCGATATTCTTTCGGGGTGTTTCCAACCTGTTTTTTAAAGATCTTTGTGAAATAATTCACATCGGGAATTCCGCAGGCTGCGGCAATCTCCTGAATTTGTAAGTTAGTAGAATTTAAAAGAAAAATAGCATGTTCCACACGTTTCCGGTTCACATATTCTGTCAGTGTTGAACCGGTTTCTTTTTTAAAAAGAGTGGAGAGATAGCTGGAGTTGACACCGAGAAGCTCTGCCTGTGATTTAAGACTCAGATCGGCAGTTAAATCTGAGTCAATGCGTGTGAGGACTTTTCGGATTAACAGGGAATAGCCTTTCATGGAGTGATTTTTGACAAGCAGACAGTACTTGTGAGCCATCTCTTTTTGCAGGGAAAAAGCATCTTCCTCGGAGGAGAGTGCTTCAATCCGATGAGCAAAGCGGGAGGAGAGGCTGTCAATATGAAGCGGATGAACCGCACCGTTTTCTGCGGCTTTGCGAAGCAGGGTATTGAGGATAATCGTGTAATTTTTTATATTGCGAAGAGAGTCATTGGTGCGTGGCTCTAAATCTTTGGATGGGAGGGCATTTAAAAACATTTCTGCCTTGTGAATCTGTCCTTTGGAGACTGCCTGTATCAGCATATTTTCTTTGTGATAGCGTTCCTCTAAAAACTTCATACTGAAAAGAGTCTCTTCCGGTGAGGAAGGAACCGGACGTTTAGCGACAGGCTGGTAATCAGAGGAAACAGATTTGTTGATTTCCTGAATAGAAAAAGCATCCATTCCACCGAAAAGTTCAGAACAGAGAACGTGTAAGGCAGTCAAAAGGAGCTGTTCATCAGAAACAGTGGTCAGTGACTGATAATAAAGCTGTAGCTGTAACAGCAGGGAATCGGGAAAAGATAGTTTTTTTGCATTTTCTAATAAAGACTCTGTGGAAATATTGCTCAGACGGTAAGGACCGAGAAGAGCATAGGCAGTTTCCGTGCCTTCAGGAAGCCGGAAAAAGAAATAGTGACAGAAAAACTCATCCTCAATCTTATAGACCCTTTGGGGCTTACAGTGAGAACAGAGGCGTTGAAACTCCAATAAATAATCGGTGTCCGGATTTAAAAGACGGCGCAGTCCTAAATCCGGATCAGGTATTGTTCCATGGCTATCGCAGAGAATACGGAAGTTTAGATGAAATTGTTCCAGTAATTTTTGGAAAAAATGAAGTTCAGCTTCGTGTTGCATGGCAGAGTCCTTTCTAAATTACATTTTCTTTTCGTAATATTATTTCCCATTTTCGTAGATTTTTTAGATTAATTTTAAAATTTATAAAAATTCATAAAAAAAGTACCAGAATAGCAAGAAATTCTACTCACGCTGTAACGAACAGATACGTTACAATCCGAATCACAACAGAGATAGAGGAGGAAAACGATGTTAGAACATTCTATGTTATATCCAAAGACAACATTGACAAGAAGAAGAATTTCCATGGATGGAATGTGGAAGTTTTGCTTAGATGAAAAGGCAGTCGGAGAGAAAGAAGGCTGGATGGATGGGATTCCGGGAGAGGAAATGATTCCGGTTCCGGCAAGTTTTCAGGATTTTTATACAGAAAAAGATATCCGGGAATATACCGGAGACTTCTGGTATGAGACAGACTTCTTTGTGCCGGGCGAATGGGAAGGCAGAGAGATCCTGCTTCGGTTTGGAGCCGCAACACATCGTGCCAGTGTCTATGTAAATGGTATCCTGATCACAGAGCATGAGGGGGGATTCCTTCCTTTCAGTGCTAAGGTCACTACTGTGGTACGTTACGATTCCTATAATAAGGTCGTTGTAAAAGTCAATAACGAACTGAACTGTACGAATCTTCCATGTGGCGAAACGATCACACTGCCAAACGGAAAGAAGATGTCAAAACCATATTTTGATTTCTTTAACTATGCTGGATTACAGCGGTCGGTATACCTTTTAGCACTGCCGGGAGAATCTATCGTGGATTTTGATCTGGACTATGCGATCCATGGAAAAAATGCGGAAGTCTCTTATCAGATCAGAACGAACGGAGAACATGCCGTGCAGTTAGCACTTTTCGATGCCAAGGGTCACTGCGTAGCACAGAAGGATGGAAAAGAAGGTG
>OLPA01003160.1_pt1 | contig 11497 bp, 7 predicted proteins | sample 1672811 | NCBI WGS metagenome assembly OLPA01 (sample SAMEA3136726, study PRJEB25190) | human gut metagenome | biome: human gut; feature: human-associated habitat; material: faeces | place: Austria | collected 2013
TACAATTCATATCCTGCGCCAGTACCTTGCGCTGCGCCAGCCGCACCATACTGACGGCGAGGGCCACACTGGTCAGCAGATACAGCCCTTCGGGGATCATGCCGATCAGCGCCGCCACCGTAGCTTCCACCGAATCCCGCAGCGGCAGTTCCAAGCTGACATATTGCTTTAGGAACATTACCACGCCCATCGGAATCAGCGCAATACCGATCACCCGGATCAGCCCATCCAGCGAGCGCATCATCTCGCCCTTGGCAACCTTGTGGCCGCCCTCGCGGGCTTCGGTTGCCAGCTTGCTGGCATAGCTTTCGGCACCCACATGGGTCAGGCGCACGGTGCACCGGCCAGATACCAGAAAGCTGCCGGACCGCAGCACATCGCCAACGTTCTTGGGCACCGGTTCTGCTTCGCCGGTAATCAGGGCTTCGTTCGCCTGAGCGCTGCCGGTGCACACAACGGCGTCTGCACAGATCTGCTCGCCGGAGGTAAACTCCACAATGTCATCCCGCACCAGCTCTTCGCTGGGCAGCAAAATGCTTTTTCCGTCCCGCAGGCAGCGCACCTTATGCGCCGCCACAAGGGTCAGCTGGTCCACCGTGCGCTTGCTGCGCAGCTGCTGCACCGTGCCAATGATGGTGTTGGCAATCACAACCCCCAAAAAGGTCATGTTCGCAAAGGACCCCACCAATGCCAGGCAAAGCGCCAGCACGATAAAAACCAGATTGAAAAACGTAAAAATATTATCCCGAATGATCTCGATTTCGCTCCGGGTCGGCAAAGCGGTCGCATGGTTATCCAGCCCCGCCGCCATGCGCTGGGCTGCCTGTTCCGCGGTCAGGCCCTTGGCTGGGTCTGTTTCCAGCAGCGGCACCTGCGGGCGTTCGGGCTGTGGCTGGGCCGCGGCCGGCTGTTTGCCTGCCGGGCGCGGCAACTGTAATTTTGACAAAGCGCTCTCCCCCAGTTTTTACAACAATATTGGAATGTCTTTTTATTATAAACGAGATTGTATGAATAAATATAGCGCCCACTTCATAATTCCTGATTTTATTTATGCCCTGAACTTTGCCCTTGCTGCGCACAGTTCCCGCGCTTTGGCTTTTTTACAAAAAAATTCCTCTTTTTTCAAAATTATCACAGTTTCAACACAATTCTAACGTACAATAGGCAGTAGAAAATGAAGAAAGAAATAAGAGCACTGTGTATTGGTGCCTGAGATAGAAAAGAGAAAGAGGGATCAGCCATGAGTGAAGAATTCAAAAAAGAAGAAATAAATGGTGAGGCAGCAGAGGAAACCAAAGCTGCAGAGCATACAGAAGAAGTAAAAGCAGAAACGACAGCAGAGCAGAGTGCGGCAGAGACGGAAAAACCGCAGGAAACCGCAGAAGCGCCGAAGGCGGAAGAAAAGAAAACGACAACCTACAGCTGGGTGAATCCGAAAATCAGCGGAAAGACCGGCGAGGAGAATAACAGCGCTTCCTACACCGGAAAACCGGACCCGTCGGAGGCAAAGGCAGAGCAGACATCTTCTGCAAAGACAGAACATTATCAGTACCAGTCACAGACACAGAGTGCTCCGAAGCAGGAAAAACCACAGTTTTCTGCCGTTCCGCAGCCGCAGGATCACAAAAAGAAAGCGAAAAAACCAATGTCAGCCGCAAAAAAATGGGGCATGACACTTGCCATGGCAGCGTGCTTCGGACTCGTGGCAGGCGGTGTTTTCATTGGGACTGCAGCAGTCGGTACGAAAGTGATCGGTACAGCAACAGAGCAGAAGCAGGAAGTTACAATTCCGACGACCACCACAACAACGGCAGCAGACAGCAGTGATACCTCCGATACCGTAAAAGCAACCGGCGAGATGTCCGTGAAAGATGTTGCATCGAGTGCGATGCCGTCTCTGGTAGCAATTTCTACGACAACGGTGGAAGAAGTTGAGACATTCTTCGGAACCACAAGCCAGGAAGTTCCTGCAAGCGGAACCGGAGTTATTGTCGGACAGAACGACGATGAGCTCCTGATTGCGACAAACAACCACGTTGTCAGCGGTGCAACGTCTCTTTCCGTCAGCTTTATCGACGATGAGACGGTAGAAGGCCAGATCAAAGGTACCGATGCGGACAATGACCTTGCTGTTGTTGCAGTAAAACTTTCCGACATCAAGGACGAGACAAAGAGCCAGATCAAAATTGCCGTGATGGGAAATTCCGATGACCTTGAGGTTGGTGCAGGTATCCATCATTTTGGCGGTGATGGGCTCGGTGCGGCACATGATGGCGTCGGGCTGGAACTCGGCGAGCTCCTTGACGTAGGTCTCCTCGTCGTTGTGGCTGCACAGCTTGACTTCGAAGTCGTTGGACTCGAAGATCTGGGTAGCGATCTCGTTCAGCTCGATGGTGTAGTAAACTTTGAACTTTGCCATGATAAAGATCTCCTCTCAAAAATTTAATTTATTGATCCACTCAATGATTTCATACGGTTCTTTCATTATACCTTTGCCATTTCCCAAAAGCAAGGGATTTTGAAAAAGTTTTGCAGGAATTGATTCAATTATTTGAAGTCCTTCTTTCATTTTGACAATCTGCCGTCATGTTTTTTGGTCATTCTGCATTTCTGGTCTGCAAAATCAGAAAAAACCGTCTCCCGCTTGACAACCTACGACAAGTGTAGTATATATAAATCAACGACAATTGTAGTAAATCCTCAAGGGAGGTCATCGCATGGAGGAAAAGAAACGCCTGCCCGACGCGGAGCTCGCCGTAATGCAGGCCGTCTGGGCGCAAAGCGGCGAAGTAGGCCGCGCGGACATCGAGGGCGCGCTTACAAGCCACGGCTGGAGCGCCAACACGCTCAACACCTACCTCACGCGCCTTTGCGAAAAGGGTTTTCTCACGAGCCGCCGCGAAGGACGGAACAATTTGTACACGCCGCTCGTCTCAAGAGACAAATACCTCGAGTTTGAAAGCCGCAGCGTTTTGAAGCGGCTCTACGGCGGGTCGCTTGGCAGCTTTGTCGCCGCGCTCAACGCCGAGCAGCCGCTCGAGCAGCGCGAGATCGACGAGCTGCGGCAGTTTCTGGACGATATGAGCCGCTAACGGACAGACGATCGAAAAAAGGAGGATCGCCATGGAACAGTTTTTGCTGAATCTCTTGAAAACCTCGCTGCTCGGCGCGCTCGCCATCTTGCTCATGCTCGTGAGCAAGCCCCTCTGGCGCGAGCGCTACCGCGCCAAGGCACGCTGCTGGCTGTGGCTGGCGCTCGCGGCGTTTCTGCTCTTCCCCGTCGACTTTTCGGTGAAGGACGCGCCCGTGCAGGCCGCTCCCCCGCAGGATTACACGCTCTTCGTCGGTACGGATAAAACCACCATTCAGTCGACCGACCATTTGTTCGGCGACATGGCCGAGAGAAGCGGACAGACGAGCACGCAGGTGCGCGACAGCATCATCGCCCGCCCCGTGACCGACCCCGCGCAGAAGGCCACGCGCTACATTCCCGTCACAACGATCTTATTTTACGGCTGCCTTGCCGGCGCGGCGGCGTTTCTCCTCTGCCAGGGCGTATCTTACGTCCGCTTCCGCCGCACGGTGCGCCGCTGGCGCAGCGGCGTGACGCGCGGCGACTACCGCGCGCTGCTGCAAGAGACCGCGCGCTCCCTCAATGTGACCGCGCCGGAGATGTTCGTCTGCGAGGCCATCTCCACGCCCGCCGTCACAGGGCTTTTCCGCCCCACGCTCCTGCTGCCGCACGAAGGCTATGACTCAAACGAGCTTCGCTACATTCTGCGCCATGAGCTGTGCCACCTGAAGCGGCGCGACATGCTCTTAAAGCTTGTGCTGCTTGCGGCGAACGCGATGCACTGGTTCAATCCCGTGGTGTATCTGATGCTGCGTCAGGCGGACGAGGACATTGAGCTCGCCTGCGACAGCGCGGCGACCGATGGGCTTGACCGCGCCGAGCGCGCGGCCTACAGCCGCACGCTCCTTGCAGCCGTCCAGTCCCATGTGCGGGCGCTGCCCGCGACGACCTGCTTCGGCGGGACGGTCGAGCGCCTCAAGCGGCGCATCACGAACGTCCTCGGCGCGCAGAAAAAGCGCGGGCTCGGCGTTGTCGCCCTCGTGCTGGCGCTGACGCTCACGGCGGGCTGCGCCGTCAGCTGGGGCGAGCGCGGCAGGAAGAATGATGACCTCTTCGACGGCTCGCGCTACAATCCCGTGTTCGTCACGGGAAACGCAGAGCTTACGATCGGGAAGAATTTCCGTCCCCTCTACTATGTCTCCGATGAAAGCGGCACCTACTTCCGCCTTTCCCGTGAGGGTGGTGTCAACACCGTCACGATGATCTACGACGGCGAAGAGATGTCCTTCTCGCCGATGGAATCCGTCACGCTGACGCAGGAAAACTTCGACGGCACTTTGCTGCCGGATCTGGACGCACTGCGCAGCGACAACAAGGCCGCGTGGCGCGCGCAGCTGCCGGACAACTTCGACGATCATGACCCCGATGCCGCGCCGAACCTCGCCTTTCTGCTGAAGCAGGAGGACGGCACGCTGTATCTGTGCATCGGCTATCACTTCGACGGCGGCGACGCCTTTCCCGGGGATACCGACCGTATCCGCTGGATCTACCGGCTCGAAAAGGGAGACGACACGCTCTATGCCTCGATGGACGACTATGCCGCCGCATGCGTGGCGGAGCTCAAAAAGGGTACGATGAGCTACTGCACGTCCGAAGACGGCAATTACGCCTCTCAGGTGGCCGAGGATACGGTCGCCGACGTGCGCGTGACGCGGCTCGAGCTGGGCGATTCGCTCGAAGGTCTCTCCCCCGAGGGCACGGCGCTTGAGCTGTGGTACTTCCAATATGAGATGAAGCCCACGAACGAGAACGGCGCAGAACTCGCCCCCATCGGCGGGCAGGAGGTGACGGACGACGGGTATCTCAATGAACACTGGACGCACTATCTCACCGTCCTGCACCACACGAGCGGCGAGCAGACCGGCTATCAGATCATCGGCACCACGGTGAGCAACGATGGGCTATTCTACAACGGGTGCGGCTATGGCGACGAGGAAAAGGCTTACCTGCACGACTTCTACGTTGACTACGCGGGGCTCAATGAGCCGAAGATGTTCATTCCCAATCTGCTGAACGCGGCAACGGACGGCTACGGCCGCGCCAACCAGTGCGAGGCACAGCTCGTTGCGGGCGATGGCTATTACTACTATGTGCCGATCACCGCGTGGGCGCGCAGCAGCGACGCGGAGTTTTGGTACTCGCGCTACGACACCGGCTCGTATTTCAGCGTCAAGAAGCTTTCGCAAAGCCTTGCCGACGCAAAAGCGGAATGGGAGAGCACCGGCGCAAAGGCGGAGAAGACCGATACCGGCTGGCGCTTCGTGACAAATGAGGGCATGAGCAGCACGGTCATCACGCTCTTCGACGCACCGGACAACACCTGCTATCAGGTCGAAACGCACTGGTCGTTCGACGGCAGCACCGCGGAAAACGAGTGGGGCTGGAACCGCGACCGCGCCGTTGAGGGCGAGGCCGAGGTGCTCCGGGCGATGGTCAAGCGCTTCACGGTCACCGCTGCAATACAGCCCACAAAGAATGACGCGGACAGCGCGCTCGACGCCGCGCTGAAGCAGCTTGGCGACACGAGCGGCGAGGTCACACTGTCGCTGAGCGTGAACGGCACTGACAGCAGCATCTATGACGGCAGCACCGTTACCAACCGCGCCTACTTTGCAAGGAAGCTGAGTGAAAGCCTTGTCTGGCGCGAAGCGAACGACAGTGCCGCGCCCTCGGCGCAGAACTGCATCCTCCTCATAACGGCGGACGGCGGCGTGCTGACGTTCTGCGAATCTCAGCCCATGCATCTCTGGCTGACAACGCCGGACGGGGCGGCGTATTGCTTCAAGACCGACTCATACGATGAGCTCAGTATTGTAGACGACGACGGGCGCACACTCTACAACATGATGCGCCTGTGGTACGACGAAGCGGAGTACGACGCGCTGCTGCGCGACGTCAAGCCGCAGCCGAAGAGCCTTTCCTGGCAGGAGGCGGCACAGCACTGGGCGGACGCCTACTACGGCGCGCACACGAAGGCAGCGAGCGGCAGCTCCTTTAAGTACACCTGGGTCAAGGCTCTCATCACCCCCGCCGAGGACACGACGAAGGCCATGCGCGAGTGGGGCGAGATCGACGAGAACACTTACTGTTTTTACGTGGAGGTGCAGTTCACGCCCGAAAGCGAGACGGCGCTCTATTACGCGATGGCGGGCAACACCGTCGAATGCACCGACCCGTCCGCGCCCAAGGGCGCGTATGCGTCCTACCGCTGCTGCACCATCCAGCTCAGGGATGACGGCCGCTGGTACGGAACAGAGCTCGGGACCGGCTGGTAAATGACGCGATCATGAAAAACGGAGGGGGCTTCCCCTCCGTTTTCTCATGCGAAAAACAGAAAAAGTTCTGGAACATCTCAAAGATATGTGGTACAATAGGAATATTCCAAAACATTTTTCTCGGGAGGCTCCCGTCATGGAACGAAATCCGATCCTGAATCTCCCGCTGTCGCTCGACAGTGAGATCCCCCTCTACTCCCAGCTCATGGGCATCATCAAGCGCAGCATCACCTCCGGCGCGCTCAAGGTCGGCGACCTGCTGCCGAGCGAGGCCGAGCTTTGCCGCGCCTACGACATCAGCCGCAACACCGTGCGTCAGGCCATCGGCGCACTGGAGGAGGAGGGCTTTGTCGTGCGCAAGCGCGGCAAGGGCACCTTCGTCACCGACCCGAATACCCGCCGTAAGGGCGTGCAGTATTCGTTCACGACAGAGATCTCGCAGCTTGGCAAGTCGCCCTCGTCCACGCTCGTGGACTTTGCGGTCATCACGCCGAGTCCCCGGATCGTGGCACTCATGGGCCTTGAACCGGGCGTGAAGGTCTACCGCTTCACGCGCGTGCGCAACGTAGACGGCGCGCCTCTCATTCTTGAAACGTCCTATTATCCCGAGTACATCTACCCCAACCTGACGCGCGAGCTGCTGGAAACGCACAGCTTTTACAGTCTCCTCTACCATGTGGGCGTGATCCCGTTTTCCGCGTCAGACACCTACGAGGCCGTCGTCCTCTCGCCGCACGAGGCGCAGCTTCTGCACTGCGCGCCCGGCTCGGCCGCGTTCTTCCATCAGCGCCGCACCACGACCGAAAACGGCCACATCTACGAATATACGACAAGCTACATGCGCGCCGACCGCGTCAAGCTGGACGTGCGATTCCAGAAGGGCTCGACGAGCTTCATGCGCACCGTGGACTAAAGCAGAACAAAAAAGGGAGCAGCCATGCGGCTGCTCCCTTTTTTTGTTGTTCTTTTTACTTTTCGCAGATGACGGGCTTGCAGCGGTCGGCTTCGACAAAATCCTTTGCCTTCTGAACCGCCTCCGCGCGCGGGAGCTTCACCTGCTCGCCCGTGCGCATATCCTTGCACGAGACGACGCCTGCGGCGATCTCGTCCTCGCCGAGGAAGTAGACATACGGCACCTTGAGCTTGTCGGCATAGTTCATCTTGGCCTTGAACTTTTTCTTTTCCGTGTAGATCTGCGTGCTGACACCCGCGGCGCGCAGGTCGGTCGCGAGCGAGATGGCCTCGCTCAGGTCCTCGGTCATCGGCAGGATAAGCACGTCCGCCGGCGCGGTACAGACCTCGTCGTTCAGCAGCCCCTGCTCGCCGAGGACGTAGAAAAGTCTCGTCACGCCGATCGAAATGCCGACGCCAGGGAGCTTGCGGTCAGTGTAGTACTCGGCAAGGTTATCGTAGCGGCCGCCGGAGCAGACCGAGCCGATCTCGGGGTGGTCGAGCAGCGTCGTTTCATAGACGGTGCCGGTGTAGTAGTCGAGGCCGCGCGCGATCGTCAGGTCGACGGCGAAGTTCTCCTGCGGCACGCCGAACGAGCCGAGGTACTTTGCAACGGTCGAGAGCTCGTCGAGACCCTGGTCGAAGACCTCGTTGCGTCCGCGGTACTTTTCAAGAGAAGCGAGCACCTCTTCGTTCGTGCCCTTGATGCCGATGAAGGCAAGGATCTCGTCCGCCTTTTCGCCCTCGATGGCGTAATCGTCCACGAGAATGGCGCGCACGAGGTCGGGGCCGATCTTCTCGATCTTGTCGACCGTGCGCATGATGTCGCCCGCCTTGTCGGAAAGCCCGAGCATCGCGTAGAAGCCGTTTAAGATGCGGCGGTTGTTGATGCGGATCTGGAAGCGTTTGAGGCCCAGACGGGAGAAGACCGTATAGATGATGGCGGGGATCTCAGCGTCGTTCGTGATGTCAAGCTCGCCATCGCCGATGATGTCGATATCCGCCTGATAGAACTCGCGGAAGCGGCCGCGCTGCGCGCGCTCGCCGCGGTAGACCTTGCCGATCTGGAAGCGGCGGAACGGGAAGGCGAGGTCGGCATAATGCAGGGCAACGTACTTTGCCAGCGGCACCGTCAGGTCGAAGCGCAGGGAGAGGTCGCTGTCGCCCTTGGAGAAGCGGTAGATCTGCTTTTCCGTTTCGCCGCCGCCCTTGGCGAGCAGCACGTCGCTCGCTTCGATGATGGGGGTGTCGAGCGGGGTAAAGCCATACACCCCGTAGGACGAGCGCAGCACCTCCAGAAGGCGCTCCATCTGGGTCTGCGGCGCGGGAAGCAGCTCCATAAAGCCGGATAAGGTGTGAGCTTTGATCGTTGCCATGATAGTGTGTCCTTTCGTGATATAATGTACGGACAGCGTACTGCACCGTGGTGGCACAGCAGCGTATCGGAGTGGTTGGGAGATATTTTACGGTACGGCGCGTGGATTGTCAAGCGCTGCCGCTGCGATCCTTCCACTTTTGGCTCAGTATAGCATTTTCCGCGGCGGATTGCCATAGATTTCCCCGGATCCGGTGCAAAAATTTTCCTCCCCTGCCGGACAGAACCGGCGAAAAGAGAAGTTCTCCCGCAAAAAGCACGAATTGCGCTTGACGGAATCGCCGCTTTTTGCTACCATATATTTAACTTTAGTCAGGTGTACCTCTGCGGAGGGATCGCACCTGCAAAAAACGGCTTCCGGGCAGCCGTCATTCGGCGTCCGCTGCGGTATGCACCGTGCAGACAGTGGCCAATCCTTTCAGCATCGTTGAGGAGGAACGTTGGATGTACCAGAGCAAAATGAAAAGTGAGGAGACCGATCATCTGTTCAAGGCGATCCTGTCTCTGAGGACGGAGGAAGAATGCTATCGCTTCTTCGACGATCTCTGCACCTTCAGCGAGATCGAGGCGATGTCGCAGCGTTTTGAGGTGGCGTCGCTGCTGGCCGATGGCAAAACCTTCACGCAGATCTCGCAGAAGATCGGCGTTTCGTCCACGACCATCACGCGCGTAAACAAATGCCTTTGCTACGGGGCAGACGGCTACAAACTGCTGTTCGACCGGGCGAAGGAAGAGAAGTAACTTCCCCGTTCCATTCGGGCAGAGCAGGCGCGATGCGTCTGCTCTTTTTCCCGTGTCATGCTTTACTATAATACCGCATCACCACATCGGTTCGGCACCATGTCACCCGGATATATGAGAAATGACTAAATTATTTTTAAAATTTTGTCAGATTTTATTGCTTTTGCCAAAGTGGTATGTTACAATTAGTTCACAAATAGATTAGGGATAGATGTGCAGCGTGCAAGGAACCGTTTGCCCGACGGTGCTGTGACTCTATCCTGCGTCTGTTTTTTTTGCGGAACCCCTCCGCAGAAAACGCACGTCCCCTCGTGCGGTGATAACAGGCCCGTCTGGGGGAGGAGCGGTTCGCCGCTTCTTGCCGGGCAAGTATTTTTATGAAGAGAGAGGTAAATATCAAAATGGCAAACGAAAAGAAAGTCGCACGGGAGCCCAGTTTTATTCTGGCGCTGATCCCCATTGTGGCAATGATCGGGTTCATGCTTTACTGCTTCCTCGGTCATTCCGAATCCGGTTATCATGACGCGCACATGCCCCTGGTCCTGTCCATCGTCGTCGCCTGCATCGTCGGCTTCGCCTGCGGCCATTCCTTCAAGGATATGCTCGCCGGTATGATCGATCGTCTGGCAGCTTCCATGGAAGCCGTTCTGATCCTCTGCACCGTCGGTTTCCTCGTCGCCAGCTTCATGGCCTCCGGCGCGATCCCTTCCCTGATCGTCTACGGCCTTGACCTGCTGACCCCGAAGCTGTTCCTGCCCATCGGCTGCATCCTCTGCGCGATCGTCGGTATGGCGTGCGGCTCCTCCTGGACCACCACCGCCACCATCGGTCTTGCGTTCCTCGGCATCGGCGCGGGCCTCGGCATCCCTGCCCCCATCACTGCCGGTATGATCATCTCCGGCGCGTATGTCGGCGATAAGTTCTCCCCCCTGTCCGATACCACCAACCTCGCTGCTGCTGTTGCTGAGACCGGTCTTTTCGACCACGTCACCGCGATGGTCTCCAGCACCGGCCCGACCCTCGTCATCGCCCTGATCCTCTACACCATCCTCGGCCTGAACGTTGACACCAGCGCCTATGATCCCGCTGTTGCTCAGAGCATTCAGGACGCGTTCCGCGGTTCCTTCAATATCTCCCCGGTTCTGCTCATTCCCATCATCGTTGTTATCGTGATGTGCGTCCTGCGTGTGCCCGGCCTGGTCGGCATTGCCGCCTCCGTCGCCACCGCAACGATCTTCATGATCATCTTCCAGTCCACCGACATCTACGGCTCCCGCGCCCTGGGCGACATCTTCAACATGCTGCACTACGGTATCGGCGTTGAGACCGGCAACGAAGTCGCTGACTCCATCCTCGGCAAGGCCGGCGGTATGGACGGCACCATGTGGACCATCAACCTCATCCTTGTCGCTCTCGCTTACGGCGGCGCGCTCGAGCGCTGCGGCTGCATCGAGCGTCTGTTCGGCGGCCTCAAGCACAAGATCCACTCCGTTGGCAGCCTGATCCTCGCCACCCTGGTCACCTCCATCTTCTGCGACGCCACCATGTGCGACCAGTTCCTCGGCATTGGCGTTCCCGCCCCCATCTATGCCGACAAGTATGATGAGCTCGGCCTCGGCCGCAATATGCTCTCCCGTTCTCTGGAAGATGCCGGTACCCTCTGGGCCGTTATGTTCCCCTGGACCGGCTGCGGCGCTTACCAGACCGGCGTTCTCGGCATGAGCCCGCTGGTGTTCTTCCCGTACGCGTTCGTCAACCTGCTCAACCCGATCTTCGCGTATGTGACTGCTGCCTTCGGCCGCAACATCTTCTGGGCTGACGGTTCCTACACCAACATCTTCGGCAAGACCAAGGCCGGCAAGCCCGCCGGCGCTCCGGAAGAGGCTCACGCCAAGGCCGTTGCCAACCTCGAAGCCCTTCGCGCTGCCGGCAAGGCCCCCAAGATCAGCGCGTAAGTCGCTCCCCCGCTTTTACTTAGGGCAACACCGCACAGAACAAAGACGTGCAATATGGCCTAAAGAA
>OLPA01003163.1_pt1 | contig 11493 bp, 10 predicted proteins | sample 1672811 | NCBI WGS metagenome assembly OLPA01 (sample SAMEA3136726, study PRJEB25190) | human gut metagenome | biome: human gut; feature: human-associated habitat; material: faeces | place: Austria | collected 2013
GAATTGATTTTATGAGCGGTATAGTGTGCTATGTCGGCAGAGAACTTTGCAAAGGCAATTTGACAGCCGCCTTGCAAACTATGAAAAAAAGAGGAAATTCTGTCGCCGGTGCGGCGTTGCAACAAAAGAATTTTGTGTCGATTGTGTCAAACGGAACATCCGGACTTTGCGATGAAATTCAAAAATATGACGGTGACTCTACATTCGGAATTGCCGAGTGCAGTTCGATTTTTAACAATTCGTGTGCGGCTGTGCCTGCTGTTAATAATATGTATGCCGTTGCCGTTGACGGCGAGATTGAAAATTTTGAGGCGATTGAGCGGTGGTGTAAAAATCCTTTCCCTGTCAACAGCTCCGAGGATTTGCTTCTTGCAATGCTGTGTGTCAATTCGAGCGACAACAAACTTGCGCTGATTAAAAAAATATTCACCGCCGTCAAAGGTGAGCCGACTTTTGCTTTTGCGCAAAACGGAGATGATGTTTTGTATTGCCACCGCGGCGATTCTCCTTTGTTTGTCGGCTTTTGTGACGACGGATACTATGTCGCAAGCGAGCTTAATGCGATTGTTCCGTATTGCAAAAAATATGTATTCTTAAAATATCACGAAAGCGCACGCATAGCGAGAAACAGAATTATTTTCTATGACAGTCGAATGAAAAAAATCAAAAAACAGGCAAAGCCGTGCCCCGATTATGCGTTGTTTGAAAACAGCTATACTCCGTCGGAAGAGGTGTATTACTGTCCGCTCGTTCTGCGAGAAATCTATTCACGGATTGTCAAAAAAGGCGAAATTGCGCTTGACGAATTGAATTTTACAAAGCGTTCGACAGAAAAAATCAAACGCATTGTAATTACCGGCAACGCTTCGGCTTACAACGCCTCACGCGCGGCGGCATATTATATCGAAAGCCTTTGCGATATTCCTTGCACCGCTGTCGAATCAACTCAACTGCGCTGTTCGGGCGCGGTTTTCGATAAGGGCACATTGCTTCTTGTTGCATCGCATACGGGAGAGGATAATGACGCGGCGTTTTGCATTCGCAGAGCAAAAAAATTCGGAGCAAAAACAATTGCCGTCACAAATTCTGCAATATCATATGTTGCCGAAGTTTGCGATTATGCCGTCAATCCCGGTGCCGATTTCAACAGCGAGCGCGTGTCATTTCGTGAATTTGTGTCGCTCTATATGACGCTGTGCCTTATTGGACTTTATATCGGCAAAAAGGCAGGTGTTGTGTCCGATGTTTATATGTCGCTTTCACTCAAACTTGCCGAGCAGCTGCCGTCAAAAATACTTTCGCTTATCCGTGACGAAAAAATGATGAAAAGTATTATTCCTCAAATTATGCAAAGTAAAAGAGTTTTTGTGACAGGCTTGGGCGCCGATGCCGCAATTGCAGATGAATGTGCCTTTTGGCTTGAGGATGTCGGCGGTGTGTCCTGCTCCGCACTTTCATCTTCAAACCTTGCCGCTTTGAATAGGGAGTCCTTTGTCGGCAGTGCCATTTTATGTTTTGTTACCGACGCACTTCTTATGCCTAAAATTTTGCCGATGCTCAAAAGGGCGGAATTTTACGGGGCAAAAGTTATGCTTATCGCAACCGACGCAATTTATGAGGAACGGTCGAATGATTCAAACGCCGTCACTTTCGGCGACAGTATGCCTATGCTGAATGTGCTCAACGCCGCTGTTTGGGGCGACAAGCTCAGCGTGTTTATTGCTCAAAATTCAGCGAAAAATGATAAAAAAGCAGCCGTTTAATCACAAAAAATAATTTTTTGCCGTATTTTTTTAAAAATGATGCATTATTTTCCTTTTTTGTTTGATTTTTTAGATTAAATGTACTATAATTAAGAATAGTGACATTTAGTAATTTATAATTAATTTCACGGAGGAATTAAAATGAATGTATTTATGATTGCAAATACTGTATCAACAGATGCACTAATGATGTTGAAAGAGTGACATTTACGCCTGAGGAGGTATGTAACCTTACTGTTGAGTTTTACAGACGCAATTATATAGAGGGACTTTTCTTAAGCTCAGGTATCATAGAATCGCCCGAGCATACCATGCAGCTTTTATATACCACGCTTTTTCTTTTGAGAAACAAATATCATTTCAATGGGTATATACACATCAAGGGTATACCGGGAGCCTCCTCTGAGGTTCTTGAGATGATTGGATATCTTTGTGATAGGATGAGTGTTAATCTGGAGTTGCCCACTGCGGAAGGACTTAGGGCAGTTGCTCCGAATAAGGCGCGTAAAAATATTCTTACACCTATGAGATTTATTCAAAATGGTATAAAGGACAGCCGAATGTATCATGGCAATAGCAGTATGAAAAACCGTATGTATATAGATGAGCAGGCATATTATGAGCAGATGGCTGAAATAAAAGATAGTACTGCAAGATTATCAGAGTATCACAGAAGTCTTAGGGTTGCTACAGATTGCGGGAAGGCTGATAAGCTTGCAGAAAAAAGCTGGGGCATGGGAGTGCAGCTTGATCCGTCCGTTGTCTGTGAGACAACGGACGTTTCTTATGGAGATGGTGATTACATCAATAATACAGGCTTAAGTATCAAAAGACCGGACAGATATTATGTGCCGGCGGGGCAGAGTACACAGATGATTGTGGGAGCAACCGGAGAGAGTGATTATCAGATTATATCTGTAGCAGAAGCAATGTACAACAGGTTTGATATGAAGAGAGTATTTTACTCGGCTTTTGTAAATGTTAATATGGATGAGTCATTACCGGGTATCGGGCAGCCGCCACCGTTAAAGAGAGAGCACAGGCTTTATCAGGCAGATTTTCTTATGAGATTTTATGGCTTTAAGGCAGGAGAGCTTTTGTCGGAGGATAATCAGAGCTTTAATGATTATATTGATCCAAAGTGTCAGTGGGCTGTAGGTCATCTGGAGTGTTTTCCGGTTGAGATTATGACGGCGGATTATTATACACTTCTCAGGGTCCCGGGAATAGGCACTAACAGTGTCAGGCGTATTATAAAAGCCAGAAAGCATGCAAAGCTTTCGTTTACAGATTTAAAGAAAATGGGTGTCGTGCTCAAAAGAGCACTGTACTTTATCACCTGTGATGGTCGTATGATGTACAATACAAAGCTTGATGAAAGCTATATTACAAGGCATCTCATATATAACGAAAGGCCGGATACTATGCTTTTAGCTGATAATAAATCATGTACTTATGAGCAGATGAGTATATTTGATTTTATATCTGAATAGACAATATTTTTGTAAAGCTTTAGGGAGAAGTATGCATGGATAATATAATACTTAGATGTGATAATAATATAAATGGGATTTTTACCGCTATATATGATGCTTTTGTATACAAAAATCAAATGCAAAAAGAAAATCACGAAGTATACCGGGACAATATTTCTATTGAGATAGGCATTGGAGGAAACTATACACTTTTTTCAAAGATTATAGATATTGAAACAGATGAGGTAAAGGTCCAAAAGACAATTTTGACAATTCAAAAGAAGCTTGGTTTTAAGATATATGAGACTGTATTTGATGCTTTGTGCCATTATTCTGATAATAGAGCAACAATAGTGCTTGGATTTCTTGTCAGAGCATTTAAGGTGGGACAAAGGATTATGGAGCATATGACCGATAAATATGTTATGGAGGTATTTGAGCTTTCAAGAAAGGTAAATAAAGAGGCTGACAAGATAAGAGGGTTTATTCGTTTTAGTGATAATGGAAACTATCTGCTGGCGCACTTTGAACCAAAATGCGATATGATACCGGTTGTTATGTGGCATTTTGTGGACAGGTATCCCGGAGAAAATTTTGTAATCTATGATGATAGAAGAAGGTATGCAGTGGTCCACCCGAGGCTTAAGGAGTGCTTTTATATCAATGAAAGTGAATTTAAACAGCTTGAGAGAAGTGTGCCGGTGAAGACAGACAGTTTTGAGCAGTTATGGAAGGTGTATTTTGAGCACACTGATATAAGGGAGCGGTTCAATCCACAATGTCAGCGCAATCTATGTCCAAAGTGGTATAGGAAGAATATGGTGGAATTTACCTGATTTTTGAAAGAAATCATTGTTGCGGTTACACTGTGGTGTGTGGACAGTAATATAGTGACAGAAATACCAATAAATGATACAATTTATACATGTATACTTAAACATAACGATACTATATCAGGGTGATGCTATGCAGATATCAAATTTGGTAAGTCAATACAACAATTCAGTGGCAAATGGTGAGCCTATGACAGGAGCAAAGGGCGTTGAGAAGCTGGTATCTTCTTTAAATGAAATGTCAAAAGGGATGATATTTGAGGGAACAGTAAGCAATGTCCGTGGCAATCAGGTTAAGCTTGCCTTGTCAAATGGTCAGCAGATTTTGGCAAGGCTGGCAGGAAAGTTTTCGTTTGAACAGGGACAGTCTGTGTTTTTTCAGGTGAAAAATAATGATGGAGGCACTATAGAAATAAAACCATATACAGTTGATGGCGAGGGAGCCAACCTCACACTTATGGATGCGCTAAAGGCTGCAGGTCTGTCGGTAGATGGCATAAATTTGTCGATGGTGAACAAGATGATGGAAGAGCAGATGCCAATTGATAAGACAAGCCTTAATCAGATGTATCAGCTTGTGCAGGATAATAAGGATATTAATGTGACTACACTTGTTGAGTTAAAGAGGCTTGGAATTGAAATTAATCAGGTAAATGCAGCTCAGTTTGAAAATTATGCTAATGACAAACAGGCTATTACAATTGCTATGGATAGTTTGATAGATGAACTGCCGAATGCTCTTTCAGCCGAAGATTTATCAATGTATAAGCTTGTAACTCAGGCGAGGGATATTTTAAATATTGTTACAGAAGGGCTGCCGGAAGAGGCATTTATATCAAGTGAAGCTTCTGATATGTCACAGTATGAGGCAATAATGCGTGATAATCAATCGGCACCTGTAGTAAAAAAACACTTTAATATTGCTGAATTATTTGAATCATTAAACAGTGTTTCCGGTGAATCACAGGACATTCACACAACGCAGAAAATAAACAATGCTCCGGCAATAGATACCATCCTTTTACAGGAGAATGAAACAAAATCAAATACTATTGGATTTCTTTTATCGGATAAGCAGATAGAAGAGCTTAATGAACAGGTCAGGATGCTGCTTCCGAATTTACAGGAAAACAATATTTCTTTGTATTCAGAGGAGAGCAGTGTCGTAGGAATACTTAACGATATAAACAGTATGTTGGAAAATACACCGGCAAATGTCAATACACTGAGAAATTTGTTTTCAGGAGAAGCCTTTAAGCTTATGTTGAAGGAGGCTTTAGAACAGCAATGGATGATTAAACCGGGAGATTTAGAGAAGAATCCTAAGAAGCTTGATGGCTTGTACGACAAAATTGAAAAACAGATAACAAATATGGAAATTATTTTGAAAACATCAGGAGTGGTGAATCCTAAAGCAGAGGCACTGGCAGATAATATCCGTGGAAATATTGAATTTATGAATCAGATAAACGAGGCATATACATATGTGCAGGTTCCATTGAAGATGAATGAAAAAAACGCCAGCGGACAGTTGTATGTGTATACAAATAAGAAAAGTATGTCTAATCCGGACAAAGAATTATCAGCATTTTTACATTTGGATTTAGAGCATCTCGGTGGGACAGATGTGTCAATTAAAATGCTTCATAGGAAGGTTACAACTAATTTCTATTTGGATAGTGATGAGTCATATGCACTGGTAAAGCAATTTCTGCCGGTGTTGGAAAAGAGATTACAGGATAAGGGCTATAATTGTGAATTGAATGTAAATAGTGATTCGAAACAGATGGATTTTGTCTCTGGATTTCTGAAAAAGGATTTGCCACCTACAGGTCAGGTGCATAGATATTCCTTTGACATGAGGGCGTAGCAGTGTATAAGATAATTTACGAATAGTCACAGATGATTAAAACTTACTTTAGAAGGACAGGTGAGTTGTATGCATGGCGAAAATGATAATCGCAACAATAATGGAATAGACACAGGCAAAACAGCCGTAGCTATAGAGTATGTGCCGGGAGAAGCAGCACCTAAAATACTAGCTACAGGCAAGGGCGTTATTGCTGACAAAATTATTGAGAGGGCAAAGGAAAGCAATGTGCCTACATATAAGGACGATAAGCTTGCTGATACACTGTCTAGGCTTAAAATAGGTGATATGATTCCAACGGAGTTGTATGAGGTTGTTGCAGAGATACTTGTTTTTGTTAATGATCTGGATAAGCTTAAGGCAAAAATTGACCAAAGATAGTGTGTAGGTTATATGATATGTGAGGCAGTTATGAATAAAAGAAGTGTTGGAAGTATATATGAGCAGCTTGCAGCTGAGCAGTTAATAAATATGGGATATAGTGTACTTGCCTGCAATTACAGAAACCGCTTTGGAGAGATAGATATAATAGCAAAGGATGGAGATACAATATGTTTTTGTGAGGTGAAATATCGTAGAGATAACGGCTGCGGCAGGGCTCTTGAAGCAGTTGGTTATAGCAAGCAGAAAAAAATCATATCAGTTGCAAGGTATTATCTTATGAAACATGGTTTGGATGAGTGGACACCATGCAGATTTGATGTGATAGCAGTGGATGATGACGAGGTTACTGTGTTGAAGAATGCATTTGAGGGCAGTCAATAACTATTGGCTTGGCAGTTACGGACTGGTATTACGGAACTGTTAATTTATAAACGTTTGACCAGACTATTTCATGAAAACAGATAAGGAACAGGAAATTTTAAACAGCAATAGTTATCGGTAATATATAGTTGCATAGATATAAATATGAAGACAGACATTGATAAGAATATAAAGATTGATAAGAATATAAAGAAGGAAAAGAATATAAAGATGGATAAGAATATGCAGGCTGAAAACATACACAAAAATGTTGATGAAATTACTATAAATGATTTTGTTGCAAAGAATGATAAAGATGTTCTGGAATTAAAAAAGCACGTCCTTTCAAGCGGAAGTGTTGTTCCTTTGTTACATTTTAGGAAGCTAAATGAGCTTTCTATGATAGAGCATTGCTTTACAACACGTCTTGGTGGACTCAGTGAAGGGATGTTTGAAAGCTTAAATCTAAGCTTTACACGTGGAGATGACGAGGAAAAGGTCTTAGAAAACTATAAAAGGGTGGCGGAGGCAATCGGAGCAGAGGCAGGACAGATTGTTACGACAGACCAGACACATACTACCAATGTTCTGAGAGTTGGAAAAAAGCAGTGTGGCATCGGGGTGACAAGAAAGAGACCATATACAGATGTGGACGGACTTATCACGAATGAGCCAAATGTTGTGCTTGCCACATTTTATGCTGATTGTGTACCGCTTTATTTTGTTGATCCGGTACATAGGGCAATAGGGCTTAGCCATTCAGGCTGGAGAGGTACTGTAAATCGCATGGGAAAACAGACACTTATTGCTATGAACAGGGAGTTTGGTACCGAGGCACATGATGTTATAGCTGCGATAGGACCTTCAATATGTCAGGACTGCTATGAGATAAGTCAGGATGTTGCAGAGCATTTTGTGGATGAGTTTGCGACAACAGACGATCCTCATGCGAGTGATATTCTGCTCTATAAGGGAGACGGCAAATATCAGCTCAATCTTTGGGAATGTAACAGGAGAGTGCTTGTGGAGGCAGGAGTGCAGGAAGACAATATTGCCATAAGCAATATATGCACTTGTTGTAATCCCTCTCTTTTGTTTTCGCATAGAGCAAGTCATGGAAAGCGTGGAAATCTTGGAGCTTTTATGTTTCTTAAGTAATTTTCGCACAATCTATTAAGGAAATAATAAGAAATGCCTAAAGCTATATATGTTAAAATAGGTGTATCACGTTGGATAGTACACTGTGCGGGAACTGATGCTGCCAGACAGTTTTTTTGGTTCTTTGAGTTAATATAAAAGGCGCAGCGGTACTGGCGTATATGAACAGGGGAGAACGATATGCAGTTAAATTATCGAGATTCAAAGCCTATTTATGAACAAATTAAGGAAGGCATCAGACGAATGATTGTTATGAATGTTATTAAGCAGGACGAAAAGCTGCCGTCTGTACGTGTGCTTGCCTGCAAGTATGCAATCAATCCTAACACTATCGCAAAAGCATACAGGGAACTTGAGGAGGAAGGCTATCTTTATACTAAAAGTGGTAAAGGAACCTTTGTTGCTGATGCTAAGACAGCCAGGCAGAGTCGGACAAGGAGTTTGAAAATACTCTTTGACCAGGTGGTGACAGAGTTATTTGTGCTTGAGACACCTGTTGAGGAATTGAGAACAAGAATGGATGATGCGAAAGAGCAGCTGAGCATGGAAGATGACTTAGTCAGATTTGTAACACAAGATATGCAGACAGAAGATGTTGTGACAGAGGGTAATGATGATACAGATAAATAATTTAGTGAAAAAATTTGACGATTTTACGGCACTTGATGGTGTGAATATGAACGTGGAAAAAGGAGCTGTCTATGGGCTTGTAGGCCCAAACGGAGCCGGCAAGTCTACACTTATCAGGCATATTACAGGAGTAATGAGACAGGATGCAGGGGAAGTGTTTATTGATGGTGAGCCTGTATATGAAAATGCAAGGATTAAAGGACAGATGGCTTATATACCGGATGATATGTTTTATTTTTTGCAGTCTGATACAATTAATATGATGCATTATTATAAGGGAATGTATCCAAATTTTGATGAGAAGCAGTTTTACAGGATGCAGGAGTTTTTCCCATCTATAGATGTTAAAAGAAATATCAGAAAGCTTTCTAAGGGGATGCAGAAGCAGGTTGCCTTCTGGCTTGCACTGTGCTGTAAACCAAAGCTTATTGTACTCGATGAGCCTGTTGATGGGCTTGATCCTGTTATGAGAAGACAGATATGGTCTATCATGCTTGATGATGTAGCTGCTAATAATACCACAGTTGTTGTGTCGTCCCATAATCTGCGTGAGCTGGAGGATGTATGTGATCATGTAGGTATTCTCAATAATGGAAAGATTATGATAGAGAGGTCACTTACGGAGCTGCAGGGCAATATTTCAAAGATTCAGATTGCGTGTCCGTATGGTATGCCTAAGATACCACAGGATTTTAAAGTACTTCATATGTCAAATATAGGAAGAGTATACACTGTTATAGTACGTGGAGAGCCAGATGCTGTAGTAAAGGCGATTACAGATGGAAAAGACAGTCCGCAGGTAGTTGATGTACTGCCTCTTACTCTGGAGGAAATATTTATCTATGAGATGGGAGGAGAGGACTATGAAGTCAAAGATATCATTTATTAATAGAACAATGCTGCAAAAGAATGTAAAGCTTTACTGGCCAATCTGGACACTGTATACAATAGTGCTATTACTCAACGGTCCGTTTTCCATGTGGAGCAGATTTAAGAATGCAGAGTTTATTTATGGCAAAAACTGGCATAAGTATATGCTTGATATAATATCCCCGGCTATCAGCATGGAGGCAGATATGATTTTTATTTTTGTCATGGCATTGGTTACAGGCATGGCAATGTTCAGTTACCTGTATAATTCGAGAGCTTGTAATATGATTCACTCTATGCCTGTGACAAGGCGGCAGCTTTTTTCGACCAATGTGTTGACAGGTCTGCTGTTTATGTGGATTCCGCAGATAATTAAGTACATTATGTCGTTTGTTATATGTATATCATATGGAAATACTAAGGTGGTACATATTGGAATCAATCTGCTTGCTGCAATGGGAATATCATTTTTTATGTACAGCCTGGTGTGTCTGTGCGCAATGATTACGGGACAGCTGGTTTCTGTGGCTGTGATGTATGCGGTTGTCAATCTGCTGTATGGAGGAGCGGTTATTGCCATTGCCAATGTGCTCACATATGTATCATACGGGCTTCCATATATGGAATTTGTAAGGAAAATAAGTGTTACGTGGTTTGCACCCATGCTACAGCTTCTCAATCGGGTAGGCTTTCATCCGACCATGAAGAAAGCAGGAGATGATTATTACTGTATTAAATATACTTTCAGAGGCACAAATACTATCGTAGTCTATGTTATCGCGGCTGCAGTTATATACTTTATTTCTTATAAGATTTATAAGCATAGAGATTTGGAAAATGCAGGAAGTTTTATAGCTATTCCAAAGCTTAAGCCGGTTTTCAGATGGGGGCTTGGCTGTCTGGGAGGACTGATTTTATCTACTGTCACAGCGTCGCTGCTGCTTGGGCTTAGAATCAGCATTGGTGTTCCTGCGATTATGATGCTTGCAGTGGCGCTTGGAATCATAGCCTTCTTACTTTTAGAGATGATTATAAGGAAGAATTTTAAAATTTTTAATAAAGCACTATTTAAGGAAATTATTGCTTTTGGTGCGTTTGTTGTAGTTGTGTTTGGAGGCATAACGGTTTACGGAAATGTGGAGGAAAATTATATACCGAGGCTTGCGGATATTGATTCTGCCCGTATAGCCATAGATTTTGATGTCAATCTGGAGGGAAAGGATGTTGAAAAGATTTTAGAGACTCAAAAGATACTTATGGCGCAGAAAAAGGATTATTTTAAAAAGAGATATAATGATTCCTGGTATATTACAATCTCATATACATTAAAAAACGGAGAAAAGGTCAACCGTGTATATTATACAACCGATGATTTTAATCCACATAAGCAGTGCAAGGCGATTATGGCGGAGGAAAATAAACCACAGAATATTATTAATGCCATAATGCAGTGTGATACGACAGACATTACATTTATCAATGGCTCGGCAGAGCAGTATAATGATAAATATGTAGATGTGCTGAATGAGAGCTTTAACGGAAAAGTTGCTGCGGATATTTTTGAGGCTGTGAAGAAGGATGTTGAGGCCGGTGTGATGCAGGAATATAATTTGCAGGGAATGCTTGACGGAGTGGATAAGGATAACAGCTATATGTACGATCTTATGCTGAATTTTACAGTGCCAAAGGGCAACAGGATTGGAAAAAGCTGGAATGTCTATGGCTTCACATGGTATGAGGAGCTGTTGGATATACTGGGGGTAACAAAGGAGTATTCTGATTTTGGGGATGCCCGTTCCGATGGTATTGAAACGTATTCGGTCAACATTAGTTTTGGCGAAAACTGTACTAATCTGATAGCTGTTCTTAAAGAAAATGGATTAATTTCATCAAAAGAACCACTTTTGACATATGAATAGTTGTCTCTGTAAATGGTATTGTGATATAATTACTCTGTTATAGATGTTTTGTTTATTATTTTATCGTTATTCTGAATAGTTACAATTAGTCTATAATCTAATATGAATTTAGAACAGGAGAGTATATGAGCAGACCAGTAGTGGCCATCGTAGGCCGTCCAAATGTTGGAAAATCTACTCTCTTCAATGCGCTTGCAGGAGAGAGGATAGGCAGGTGATCCTGCGCGGCGG
>OLPA01003166.1_pt1 | contig 11477 bp, 8 predicted proteins | sample 1672811 | NCBI WGS metagenome assembly OLPA01 (sample SAMEA3136726, study PRJEB25190) | human gut metagenome | biome: human gut; feature: human-associated habitat; material: faeces | place: Austria | collected 2013
TAACGGGCAATCGCCTTTAACGCCGCGGGCCGGGCATGCCCGGCCCCTACAGGGCGGCAGTAAAAAAAGCAGCCGTCCCTTTCCGGAACGGCTGCTTGCTATCATTTCGCCCCTTTCCCCGCGAACACAACGTAAATCGTTTTGAACAAAATCTTTACGTCGCCCCAGAGGGACCAGTTGTCGATGTAGGCTACGTCGAGTTTGACGACCTCCTCAAAATCCTCGATGTCGCTGCGCCCGCTGACCTGCCACAGGCCGGTGATGCCCGGCTTCATCGACAGGCGGCGCTTGTGGTGACTCTCGTACTGCTTGTACTCGTCCACCGTCGGCGGGCGGGTGCCCACAAGGCTCATATCGCCCCGCAGCACGTCAAAAAACTGCGGCAACTCGTCAATGCTGGTGCGGCGGATGAATTTACCCACCTTGGTCACGCGGGGGTCATCCTCCATTTTGAACATCAGGCCGTTCATTTCATTCTGGGCCATCAGCTCCTTCTTGCGGGCCTCGGCGTCCACGTACATGCTGCGCAGCTTGTGGATGTAAAAATACCGCCCGTTGCGGCCCACACGCTTTTGTTTAAAAAACAGCGGGCCGGGGCTTTCGAGCTTGAGCGGGATGGCGACCACCGCGATGATCGGGATGCTGATGATACAGCCGATGACAGCGCCCACCACGTCCATGCAGCGCTTGGCGATCTGGTCGCGCAGCTGCAATTCAACGGTGCCCATCGTGACGATGTTGCCCCCGGCGCAGCGCCCCAGGGACCGGCTCAGCCGCGCGGCGCTCGTTTCGTCGCAGCAGGCTTCCTCAATGCGGTCCAGCAGCGGCAGACGGAAGTGCACGGTCAGGCCCATGCTCTCCATCTCGTCGAGATAGGGGATGAAGCTCTCGCCGCTGTCCATCGGCACATCGACATAGACCTCGTCGAGCGCCTCGCGCCGGATCCAGTCCATGAAGTCGTCGAACGTCGCCTTGACCTCGACGCCGCAGACTCTGGTGGAGATCGCGGCGGGCGTGGCCTCCAGCAGCGAGACGCCCACGACCCGGCGGGACCAGTCCTTTTGGATCTCGGGGATCAGCCGCTCGGCCCGGTCCGACGTTGTGACGACGCCGACGAGCGTCTCCATGCCCCAGCTGCGCTGGAACCGGATGAGCAGCCGCTTTAAAATCGCATGGGAGAACGGCAGCAGCACCGCGTTGACCGCGGGCACTGTGACCGCAAAATAACGGGAGTCCAGCATCGTGGCCTTGGCCAGCAGCATGCAGCCTGCATACACAAGGCCGAGCGCGATGTTGAACCGGAGGGAAAGGCTGATTTCCTCGTTTTCAGACCGTGTTACGATGTTTTTGTCCTGGTCAAAGAAGAAGAAGGTGACGACGAACGCCACAAACAGCAGGCACAGGGTCTGGAGCCAATCGGTGCTGGTGTAGGGGATCAGCACGCCGAACAGCCCGTCGGTGATGAGCCACGCCAGCAGCACGCTGACGGCCATCGTGAGCAGATCGGCGAAAAATACATAAGCGTATTGCAGCTTTTCGCGTTTACTTGTCATGAAGAAGGAAAAGTCCTCTCTAATAGTTATCTTCTTATTTTACCATAGACAGAGGATATTTTCAACAGAATCCGCAATATCATAACAATTACACAATTTATAAGGGCGCGGTAGGGGCCGGGCATGCCCGGCCCGCAGGTGTCCCACAGGCGGGCGCTTGCGGAAAGGCGCAGGGCCGGGCATGCCCGGCCCCTACGGCGATGCAAATTTTACCCTTCTTCGTTCTCCCGCCCGACGATCTCGGCCTTTAAGACGTCCTGAATTTCCACCAGACATTCCAGCAGCAGGGGGTTGAACTGCCCGCAGTCGCCGTGCAGGATCATCTGCACCGCGGTGTCCGGTGAGTAGGCGGCCTTGTAGACGCGCTTGCTGACCAGCGCGTCGTAGACGTCCGCCATCGAGACGATCTGCGCCGAAATCGGGATGTCGTCCCCGGCCAGGCCGTCGGGGTAGCCGCGCCCGTCCCAGCGCTCGTGGTGCCAGCGGCAGATGTCGTGGGCGGTCTTGACAAGCGCTTCGTTTTTATAGCGGCCCAGACGGTCCAGCATGTTCGCGCCCACAACGGTGTGCGTTTTCATAAGATCGAACTCCTCCGGGGTAAGCCGCCCGGGCTTGTTCAGGATCTTATCGTCTATCGCAACCTTTCCGATGTCGTGCAGCGCCGATGCCATGACGATCAGCTCCTGCGTTTCGGGCGGCAGGTCATACTTGTCGGTTTTCTGCGTCAGCCGCTCCATAAGGCGCTGGGTCAGCGTGCCGATGTGCAGCACGTGCTGGCCGCTCTCGCCGTTGCGGAACTCGACGACCTCGCTCAGGATCGAGATCATCATCTTGGTGTTTTTCTCTTTTTCCTTGATCTGGCTCGTCACCAGCGAGCCGCCGCTGCTTGGCGTAGAGCTTGATCGTGTTGAAAACGCGGCGGTAGACGACGCCCGCATCGAACGGGCGGCTGACATAGTCCGAGACGCCCAGCTCGTAGGCGCGGCGCACAACGGTGTCGGCGTCCTCGCTCGAGATCATGATGACGGGGATGTCCTCGATCCAGTGGCTGCGGTTCATCTCGCTCAGCACCGCAAAGCCGTCCATGACCGGCATGACGATGTCCAGCAGGATCAGCGCAATGCCGGTGTCGTACTGCTCCAGCATGGCCAGGCATTCCCTGCCGTTCGTCGCCTCCAGAATGTTGTAGTCGCCGCCCAGGATTTCCGCCAGAATGGCGCGGTTCATCTCGGAGTCGTCCACAATTAAAATGCTCTGGCGGGAATGGCTTTCGCGCCCGGCAGCGCTCAAAGCGCCGTCCCGGGCGTTGTCCTCGGTCACGACCATGTTTTTGCGGTTTTTGGCCTGGTACATCAGCTTGTCGGCGCGGGAGACTGCCTGCTCCACGGTCTCGCCGGGCTGCGTTATCACGCCGCCGATGCTGGAGGACAGCTGCAGATGGGAATGCCCCGGCACGCCGGCAGCGTGCAGCTGCGCCCGGATGCGGTCCAGCTTGGCCAGGAACGCCGCGCGCCCAATGCCCGGCAGCACCAGCAGGAATTCGTCGCCGCCGTAGCGGATGAGCACGTCCGATTTGCGGATGCAGGCGCGCACCACGTCAACGCAGGTGCGCAGCGCCATGTCGCCGGCCTGATGGCCGTTGGTGTCGTTGATCAATTTAAAGTCGTCCAGATCCAGCACGGCCACACCGGCGGGGTCGGTCTTGTCCTTGAGCACGTCCTCAAAGTAGCGGCGGTTGTAGCTGTCGGTCAGTGCATCGTGGTAGAGCTTGGTGTGGTAGCTCGTGATGCTGTCTATCAGGCGGTCCCCGCTTTCGGGGTCAATGAGGGTCTCGCCGTCCAGCTTCTGGACCAGCTCCATGATACAGGGAACGCCGTCGACCTCGCGGTAGACGGCGGTGACCTGAAAGACCTCGCTGCCCATGTATTCCAGCTTGGTGCGCTGGCGGTGATCCTCCAGCACCTGCCGGGAGATGCAGTTCCGGCAAGGGGTGTTTTTGCCCCAATAGCTGTAGCAGCTGCAAAAGCTGTTGACGGACTCCTCGCCGCCGACCTGCGCAGCATCCAGCAGCCGCACCACAGTAAAGATGGTGCGGTATTGGGCCATTTCCGTTTCGACCTGTTCTCTGGTCATAGTGCTTCCGCCTTTGTGTGAAGGAATGGGTAGATAAAAATTGTGTTACATATAAAAACATTATAGCATTGCAGGGCGTTTTTTGTCAATGTGGCAGAGGGGGACCCCATGACCGCCCGGCAACGGGCAGCCTCCCGGCGGCCCTGTCCTACCCGCTGCCCGCCCCGCATATACATACCGCAGGAGGTACATGCCATGCGTCGGATCGGATTCTACTTATTTATAATGGCCGTCTTTCTGCTTGCGCCGCTGCTTGCACTGCCGCAAAAGGCTGTCCCGGCCCCCGCTGCGGCGCCGACCCCCACCCCAACCGCCGTTGCCCGGGCCGCCGCGCCCTACCGCGCTGTGTGGGTCAGCTATCTGGAATGGGAGCAGGTCGATTTCTCGTCGGCGGAGGCGTTCACGCAGGCAATCGGCACAATGCTGGACAATATACAGGCGATTGGCGCAACAGTCGTGCTGGCGCAGGTGCGGCCCTTCGGCGATGCGCTCTACCCCAGCGATTACTTTCCGTTCAGCCACCTCTGCACCGGCACGCAGGGGCAGGACCCCGGGTTTGACCCGCTGGCACTGCTGGTGGACGCCGCCCACGCGCGGGACTTACAGCTGGAAGCCTGGGTCAACCCTTACCGCATCCAGGCCGGGCAGACCCCGGCGCTGTGCGGCGCAAGCCCGGCGCGGCTGCACCCGGACTGGGTCAGGTACACCGACACCGGTGCGTATTTCGACCCCGCCAGCGCGGACGTGCGGCAGTACATTGCCGACGGGGTGGGGGAGCTGTGCGCAAGGTACGCTGTGGACGGCATCCACTTTGACGACTATTTTTACCCCACCACCGACCCGGCCTTTGACGCGGCGGACTACGCGGCCAGCGGCAGCACACGGACGCAGGACGACTGGCGGCGGGAGAACGTGAACGCCCTGATGGAGCTTTGCCACGCCGCGGCCCGGCGGTACGGCGTGCGGTTCGGCGCAGCCCCGGCGGGCGACCCGGAGCAGAACTACACCCTGCAATACAGCGACGCGGCCCGCTGGCTGCGGCAGGGGACTGTGGATTACCTGATGCCCCAGCTTTATTGGGGGCAGGAATATATAAAAAACGGCGATGCGTCGCACAGCTTTGCGCAGCTGGCCGCCGCGTGGGCCGCACTGCCCCGCGCGGCGGGCGTGAAGCTGTACGCCGGGCTGGGGGCCTACCGCGTCGGCGCAGGGGATGGGTCCGATGCTGGCTCCGAGTGGTTTTCCGGCCATGCGCTGGCCGACCAGCTTGCTTTGCTTGCCCGCTTAGGGGTGCAGGGCGCGGGGCTCTACCGCTACGGCAGCCTGTTTGCCAATTCCGACGCCCCGGCGCTGGCGGAAAGTGAAGCGGAGGCAATAAAAGGTGTCTGGCAGGGCTGATCGGAAAATCCGGTGCAGACTGTCGAAAAACTCTTGTAGGGGCGAGCATTGATCGCCCGTGCCCGTTTGCCTTGTAAGCAAACCACCCGGAAAAATGCGTTGCTGCGGTAAGTTGGCGGGCGACCAATGGTCGCCCCTACATACGCAATAAGGCAGGAATGCAATTTTTTGACAGTCTGGACCGGAAAATCCGGCGGTGCCGACAAAGATTTGGTACTTGCAAAAGCGGTAAAAATGCAAGATAATAGAGAGGCGGGCGGCTTGCGGCTGCCCACAGGACCCAAGGGAAGATAAAGGAGAAACTCCATGAACAATACAAACGACCTCTATAACCGCTGGCTTGCCCAGCCGGATCTGGACGACGCCGTCAAAGCCGAGCTCGTCTCCATCGCGGGCGACGGCGACGCCGTCACGGACCGCTTTTACCGCGATCTGGAATTCGGCACCGGCGGCCTGCGCGGCGTGATCGGCGCGGGCACGAACCGGATGAACCTCTACACCGTGCGCAAGGCGACGCAGGGGCTGGCGGACTACCTCAATGCGTCCGGCCTGCCCAAAAAGGTAGCCATCGCCCACGACAGCCGCCATAACGGTGCGCTGTTCGCCCGCGAGACCGCCCGCGTGCTGGCCGCGAACGGCATTACCGCCTGCATGTACCCCCGGCTTGAGCCGACCCCGGCGCTTTCGTGGGCGGTGCGGTACCTCGGCTGCGGCGCGGGCGTCTGCGTGACGGCCAGCCACAACCCCGCTAAGTACAACGGCTACAAGGTCTACGGCGCGGACGGCTGCCAGATCACGCTGGAGGCTGCCGAAAAAATTCTGGCAGCTATCGAAAAAATTGATTGCTTTGACGATGTCCGGCTGGCAGATTTTGACGCTGCCGCCGCCGCGGGCCGCATTGTGACAATTGACGAAAAATGCCTCGATGATTTTGTGCAGGCTGTCTATGACCAGCGCGTCGGCGACGGCGCGGGCATCGACGCGCTCAAGCTCGTCTACACCCCGCTGAACGGCACGGGTCTGGAATGTGTGAAAAAGCTGCTGGGCAAGCTCGGCGTGACCCATGTGACCGTTGTGCCCGAGCAGGAAAAGCCCGACGGCGACTTCCCGACCTGCCCCTACCCGAACCCCGAGATTCGCGAAGCTATGCAAAAAGGCTTGGAGCTGTGCGACAAGGTCCGCCCCGATCTGCTGCTGGGCACCGACCCCGACTGTGACCGCTGCGGCACCGCCGTGCCCGACGGCAAGGGCGGCTACCGGCTCATCAGCGGCAACGAGATGGGCATCATTTTGCTGGATTACATCTGCCGCACCCGTCTGGCACAGGGCACGATGCCCGCCGACCCCGTGGCGGTAACGACGATCGTCTCTACCGATATGGCAGCGCCGGTGGCAAAAAAATACGGCGTCGAGCTGCGCCGCACCCTGACCGGCTTTAAGTTCATCGGCGAGCAGATCGGCAAGCTGGAGGCCGAGGGGCGTCCCGAACGCTATATCTTCGGCTTTGAGGAGAGCTACGGCTACCTGTCCGGCGGCCATGTCCGCGACAAGGACGCTGTCAACGCGACGCTGCTGGTCTGCGAGGCCGCGGCCTGGTACGCCCAGCAGGGCAAGACGCTGCTGGACGCCATCGAGGCGTTGTACAGGGAGTTCGGTTACTACCGCAATGCGCTGTGCAGCTTTGCCTTTGAGGGCGAGAGCGGCATGCACACGATGCAGGAGCTGATGAAGAAGCTGCGCGCCAACGCCCCGGAGGACATTGCCGGGTACAAGGTGGAGTCCGTCGTGGACTACGACACCGACGGCACCGGCCTGCCCCGCGCCAACGTGCTGGAATACCATCTGGACGGCGGGCATAAGCTGATGGTCCGCCCCTCCGGCACCGAGCCGAAAATTAAAGTTTATCTTTCCGCCGTCGGCGACAGTGAGGCAGCCGCCGATGCCGTGAACGCCGCGCTGGCCAAAGCCGCCGCGGACATGATGAAAGTGTGAATGGTATGGCAATTCTGAAATTGACCCCGAGCTGCAAGGATTATCTGTGGGGCGGCAGCCGCCTGCGCACCGATTTCGGCATCAAGAGCGACCTTGAACCGCTGGCCGAAGCGTGGGTGCTGTCCTGCCACCCGGACGGCCCGAGCTATCTGCCCGACGGCACGACGCTGGCGGACTACGTGGCCGCACACCCCGAAGCCCTGGGCACGGACTGCGCAAAATTTGAGCAGTTCCCGATCCTGACAAAGTTCATCGACGCCAGCAACAACCTGTCCATTCAGGTACACCCGTCCAACGACTACGCGCTGAAAAACGAACACCAGTACGGCAAAACCGAGATGTGGTATGTGTTGGACTGCGTGCCGGGGGCGTATCTCTACTACGGCTTTGACCACGAAATCTCCAAAGAGGAGTTTGCGGAGCGCATCAAAAATAACACCCTGACCGAGGTCCTGAACGCCGTACCGGTGCATAAAGGGGATTGCTTTTTTATCCCGTCCGGCACGCTGCACGCCATCTGCCAGGGCATCGTCGTGGCCGAGGTGCAGCAGAACTCCAACGTGACCTACCGCGTCTACGACTACGGGCGCGTCGGTGCGGACGGCAAGCCCCGCGCCCTGCACATTGAAAAGGCGCTGGATGTGACCCGCCGCACGCCGCCGCAAAAGCACGATTTCGGCAGCCATCTCGCGCAGTGCGAGTATTTCACGGTGGACGCGAAAAAAGGCGCGTTTGACGGTGCGGCTGACGAAAAGAGTTTTGTCTCGCTGCTCATCACCGACGGCGCGGGCACGCTGACCTGCGGCGGCGAGACCGTGAAGGTCAAAAAAGGCGAAAGCTATTTTATCCCCGCGGGCAGCGGCAAGTACGCCGTGACCGGCGACTGTGAGACGCTGGTGACGGTGGTGTAAACGGCCCCAAGGACGGTAGGGACGACCAGTGGCCGCCTGCCAACCTGCCGCAGCAACGCATTTCCCCATTGCAGAGACAGTAGGGGCCGGGCATGCCCGGCCCGCAGGTGTCCCATAGGCGGGCGCTTGCGGAAAGGTGCAGGGCAGAAGTGAATACAGAAAAGACGCACTGCGGAAAAACTTCCGTGGTGCGTCTTTTTTGTAACCTTTTGGCAGAAAGCAGCCCTCGACGTATTCCTCGGGCGGCGGACGGTATACTCCCAATTGACCCGGCGGGAGGACAAGCCCCGCGCGGGAAACCTGCAAAGGAGGAACCGTACATGAAAAAACGTCTGTTGGCTGTGCTGCTGGCCTGCTGTATGGCGGCAGGCATGGCCAACGCTGTGTTTGCGGCGGATGAGCTGCCCGCCCCGGCGGAGTCTGCGGCGGCGATTGCGCCCGCCGACCCGGACCCGCCTGCCCCGGAACCCGAAAGTGAGGCGGAGCCGACCCCGGCGGCTGACCCCGCGGCAACGCCCGAGACCGCACGCACCCTCGTGATGGATACGCTGCTCGCCGCGCCTGACCCCGCGGCGCAGACTGCCGTTGTCACAAGCGCAGAGCTGGTGGACAGCATTCGGACCGACGGCTGCTTTACAGCGAAGGTCAACGGCAGCACGGACAGACTCGACGGCGCTGTGTACACCTGGTACCGCAGCAAGGACGGCACCAACTGGGAGGAGGTCCCGCAGCAGCTCTGCTCCGGCGATGCGTGGAACATCACGCCGGGCAGCGAGCACCGGCTGAACGCTGCGCTGGATGCCTGCATTGCCGGTGTCAGGGATGCGGAACGGCTGTACTATAAGGTCGAGGTCACCGGCACCGACGGCGCAAAACTCACCGCCGCGGCCATGCAGGTGCCCTACTGCATCCAGCTGCAGAACGGCAGCTTTGAAACGCCGGATATTGCCGGGCTGAAGGCGTATCACGACAAAGACAACAATACGCCCGCATCCCGGCTGTATTATTCCCCGGACGGTGAGACCGGCACCTTCTTTACCCAGTACCCGTCGGGGGAAGGGGGCATCGTCTGGCAGACCACCGGCGTGGCCAGGCACTGGAAAACCGGAAACGCCGGCCTGTACATTGAGCTGGCGGACGGCTCCAACCGCAGCTATAACGGCACGCGGAACTACCCCGAGGCCAGCTACAGCATCGACGGCGCTTACGACGGCCGGCAGTTTGCCGAGCTGAACTGCGAGGCCTACGGCGCACTGTATCAGGATGTGCTGACCGCGCCCGGCACCACGCTGCACTGGTCGCTGGCCCACCGCGCCCGCGGCAGGGGTATGCAGGACTCGATGGCGCTGCTCATCGCGCCGGTGGATGTGGCAGCGCAGATCACCGACATTCTGGCGGGCGTTTCCAGCGAGGACGACAACAGGGGACTTCTGGTGCGCGCGGCGCTGGACCGGACCGTGCAATACAACGGCGAGGAGGTCCCCATCCGCAGCTTTATGGTCGGCGGCGAGATCACCGACGGCAGCGACCAGTGGGGCGTCCACAGCGGCGACTACACGGTCCGGGCGGGGCAGTATGTCAGCCGGTTCTTCTTCCTGGCGCTGTCCAGCGGCAAGGGGGACCGGCGCGAGGGCAACCTGCTGGATAAGGTCTGGTTCAGCACCGAGCCTGCGCCGCCCGTGGTCGGGCACGCCAACCTGACGCTGCGCAAGACGCTGGCGGGCAGCCTGACCGCCGACGAGCTGACCGCCGTGCGCGCGGGGCTGACCTTCACCGTGACCCGCTCCGACGGCACGGCTGTGGCCGTCATAAGCGGCGCGGATATGACCGTCGGCACCGACCCGGCCCAGTGCAGCTATACAATACAGGATCTGCCTGTGGCGTCGGAGAGCGGCACACCCTACACCTACACCGTGACCGAGACCGCCCACGCCGCCCCGGCGGCGGTGCTCTATTTGGCGAGCCGCGCCGCCGTCAACGGCGACGCGCTGCAGCCCGCGGGCGACCCGCCGACGCTGGCCAACATAACGCTGCTGCAAAACGGCACGACCTACGCCGATTTTGAGAACACCTACGCCCGGCAGACCGGCAGCCTGCGGCTGACGAAGGCCGTGGACGACACGGCCCTGCGCGATGAGGCCGAGGCCGTGACGAACACCTTCACCGTCGGCAGCCTGCCCATCGGCAGCTATACGCTGGTCTATGACGACGGCACGGCCCGCACCGTCACGCTGGACGCGCCCGGCGCACTGACCGTGCCGCTCAGGGGGCTGCACAGCGTAACGGTGGAGGATGTGCCCGTGGGCAGCTACACCGTGACCGAGACCGACCACCCCGACTTAGCCGGCTGGTACTGCACGACCACCGCCGCCGCGGCGGCTGGGACGGTGCAGGTGCCGTCCGGCGGCGTGGGGGAGGCTGTCATCACCAACACCTACGCGCCGTTCCTGCGCGTCACCGTGACCAAACAGGTCACGGGCGGCATGGGCGACACGCGCCGCGGCTTTGCGTTTACGGCGGCCATTGACGGCGCGGCGGTCACCGCGGATACCCCCTATGTGCAGCCCTACGGCGGCGCGGCGCTGACCGCGGACGGCTTCACGATCCCGCACAAGGGCAGCATTGTCATCGGGCATCTGAAGCCCGGCCAGACCGTGACCGTCACCGAGGAGACGCTGACCGACTACGAAACGACAATGGACGACGGCAGCAACGTCACGCTGGGCAGCAGCTATACCGCGACCCTGACCGGCGACGCGGCGCTGACCTGCGTCAACAATAAGGACGGCGTGCCGCCCACGGGTCTTGCGCAGGACGCGGCCCCGGCAGTCTGGCTGCTGGCGGCGGGCGCGGCGCTGGCCGTGGTCTGCCGCCGCCGAAGGGAGGCTGCACCGTGAACGAGACACAGCGCCGCCGTGCGCTGGCGGACGTGAAGGAGTTTTTTCTGCGCGCCGGGGCGCTGGCCGCACTGCTGCTGGTGCTGTTCGGCGTCGTGTTCGGGCTGGCGATCCAGCCGGACGACACGATGTACCCGCACCTCAAGCCCGGCGACCTGCTGCTCTACTACCGGCTGCCGCGCAGCTTTGCAGCGGGGGAGGTGGTCGTCTTTACACAGGATGACCGGCGCTGCACGGGGCGTGTTGCGGCCCGCGGCGGCGACACCGTGGAGGTGACAGAAAACGCGCTGCTGCGCATCAACGGCAGCCTTGTGGCCGAGCCGGACATTTACGAGACGACCCCCCGCTACGACAGTGACGTGACCTACCCCCTGACCCTGGCCGACGGCGAGTATTTTATCCTCTGCGACGCCCGCGAGGGTGCGCCCGACAGCCGCCGGTACGGCCCGGTGACGGCAGAAAATATCGCCGGGCGGGTCATTGCGATTGTGAGGAGGAATGAGATTTAGAGACTATAGGGAGGAAGGATGCAGAGATACACTCGGCCCTCATCCGGCCTCGGGCGGGGCCTCGGCCACCTTCCCCCGCAGGGG
>OLPA01003169.1_pt1 | contig 11467 bp, 11 predicted proteins | sample 1672811 | NCBI WGS metagenome assembly OLPA01 (sample SAMEA3136726, study PRJEB25190) | human gut metagenome | biome: human gut; feature: human-associated habitat; material: faeces | place: Austria | collected 2013
CCACCAAAGCCGCCACCTCGGAAACCTCCGCCGCTGAAGCCTCCACCGCCGAAACCGCCGCCACGGAAGCCGCTGCCTCCGCCAAAACCGCCGGGGCCGGGGCCAGGGCCATGAGGCGGACGGGGACCTCTGGGGCCTCTCGGTCCCCTCGGGCCGCCACAGAAGAAGAATGCGGGCCAGACGCCGTAGCTTCTGTAATACCGCCTGCGGCCCGTGGAGTTCACAAGAGCCAGCACGACGATAAAGACTACAAACAGCACCGCAATTACCGAACCAAGGCTGGGTCCGCGGTCGTAATAGTAGTAGTCGTCATAGTAACCGTTGTCATAGTAGCCGCCGCCTGAGCCGTTGTACTCCGGCACGCTGCCGCCGGACACGGTGCCGGTGCCGCCATACAGCATGTTGGTGCTGTAAAGCTCCGCGTAGAAGTCCACAAGGTGGGGAAAGAGGGTCGCTACGGCCTTGTCATACTCGCCCGAGTCGGAATAAGGCCAGAAATACTCATCCATCAGCGAGTTGGCGTAGTCGCTGGTCATCTGGCTGGAAAGCCCGGCGCCGACGGCAAGCCAGCCGCGGTCCTCCTTGACGACGTGCAGCAGAAGCATGCCGTTGTTCGCGCTCGAACTGCCTACGCCCCAGCTGTTGAAAAGCAGGTTGGCGTACTGCTCGGAATCGTAGCCCGAAGGGAGATAGTCGATGGTGACAACGACTATTTGAGCGCCGTCACAGTACTGCTCCAGCGGGCCGCTGGCGTTGAGAATCAGCTCCTTGGTGGATTCGCTGAGTGTCCCGGCGTCGTCGTAAACATAGAAGTCAGGGCTCGGATCCGGCACATCCACGGCAAGAGCGCCGAGGACCATGACAGGAAGGAGCAGCAGGGCAAATACTAGGGAAAAAATACGTTTCATCCGTCAATTCTCCTGAATCATTCAAAGCTCACCGGAGGCTCCACGCCGGTAAAGGAAGCAAGCTCGGATGTGGGGAACTTGTTGAAGGTGGAGCGCATGAACTCGAGCACGCTGCTGTTGTAGCTGTTTTGCTCTATCATCTTCTGAGCGCCCTCGTAGTTGGTGGTGTAATCGTCCAGCGCGCTCTGGGTATTCTCGTCGAGCTCTGCTCCGTCGAGGGCCTTTACCGCGTTGGAATAGGCCTTGTCCAGCTCGGAGTTTGCATCGTACATCGCGGCGATGTCGCGGCTTTCATAGGCAGTCAGCAGGCTGCTGCGCGCGTCGGAAAGCTCCTGAGCCGCACTGGTGTCCACGCCTTCGAGCACGGTCCAGAGCCCGTTTGCCGCGTCCAGCTTTTCCTGAAGCCGCGAGTATATGCTCCGCTCGCCGGCGACTGAGGTGTAAAAGCCGTCTTCGACTGCCTGAACCTTTTCACCGAGCATGGACTGAGTGTTCATGACAAGTGCAAAGCCGCATGCGAGTACAGCTATGAGCAGTGCGGTTATGGGATGTTTTAGGGATGTTCTCACGATATCAGCCTCTCAGTTCAAGCAGCTTCTGCTTCAGCTCGCCTTCGATACGGCCCAGCTCGACCTCGGCCTCCGCGCGTTTCTTCGCACCGTCGGCCTGGATCTGCCGAACCTCCTCGAGCGTGCTGATGAGCTCCTGGTTGGTCTTTTGCAGCGTTTCTATGTCCACAATGCCGCGCTCGGACTCCTTCGCTATCTCCACGCTGCCCTGATGCAGCTTTTCGGCGTTGGCCTGCAGCAGACGGTTCGTCATCTCGTTGACGTCGCGCTGTGCCTCCATGGCCATCTGCGAGTGATGCAGCGTCAGGGCCAGGGTCATCTGGCTCTTCCAGAGCGGGATGGTGTTCACGATGGAGGAACGTATCTTTTCCGCCATGACCGAGTCGTTGGACTGGATCATGCGTATCTGAGGCGACATCTGGACGGACACCATGCGCGTCAGCTCAAGGTCATGCAGCTTCTTCTCGAAGCGTCCGAGCATGTTGGCGTAGTCGTTGGCAGCCTGGGCGTCCTCAGTTTTGCCGGACTCCTGGGCGACCTTCTGCAGCCTGGGCAGCTCGGTCTCGCGCAGCTCCTTGCAGCGGAGCTTGCCGGCGATGATGTACATGGTCAGTTCCTTGTGGTACTGCTGGTTCATCTCGTACATCTTGTCCATCATCGCGATGTCCTTCATGAGCGTGCGCTCGTGCTTCTCCAGCTCAGCCGCAATCTTGTCGACATTGACCTCGGCCTTGTCGTACTGGGCCTTGAGCGCGGCTATGCTCTGGCGCTGCTTCTTGAAGAAGCCGAGGAAGCCCTTTTTCTCCTCCTCGTCAAAGTTCATGCCCTGGAGCTGGATAACAAGGTCGGAGAGCTCCTCACCGACCTCGCCGAGGTCCTTGGTGCGCACCTTGCTGAGCGCGGCGTCCGAGAAATCCGCTATGTTCTTCTGAGCGGCAGAGCCGTAGTTGAGTATCTGCTCGGCGTTCATGACGTCTATCTGCTTTGCAAACTCCTTGACGGCGGCCTGCTCGGCAGGGGAGAGGCGTTCGAGCTCGAGCTTTTCCTCGGGCACATCCTTCTTTTCCTCCAGAACCGGGGCCTCAGGCTCGGCGGGCATCTGGACTGAAGCGGAGGCGGCCGCGTTGGGGTCGAGCGTGAGAGAGGGGATGAATTCCTTGTTTTCGTCCATCTTTTACTGTCCTTTCTTATTCCGTCTTTCCGGAGCGTGCGGCCCTGATTATTGTGTCCGCGCCGTCATCGGAGAAGCCTTCGCGTTCAAGCATCTGGTTCATGACGCTGATGTCGGTCTCAATGTCCAGCGCCTGATTGGCAAAGAGCGAATCGAGCTGTTTCTTGAATGCCTCGATAGCGGTGTCAAGCATGTCCTCGATGCTGGACATGGATTTTGAGAGGTTCGTACCCTCAATGCCCTGATCGCTCATGCGGTCATAGGCGTTGAGGAGCTTTATTGTGGTTGGCAGATAGTAGTCAAGAAACTTGCGTATCTGCGGAACATCCGAGGGATCGTCTATGGCGTCCTGAACTATCTTGTCCGAAATGCGCATGAGCTCGTTTATGCGGCGCCGGACGTCGTTGTTCTTTATGGATGTGTAAAGCCTGCCCATTTCCTTTATGGCTCGCTTGCCGTCATCGATTATGGCCTGAACCTCGGGGCTGAGGGTGGGTTCCTCCTTCTTGACCGGCTCCGGCTCGGGCTCCGGCTCCGCAGGCTTCCGGGCGAGTATCATCTTGGCCGTGTACCAGGCCACGACCGCCACCGCAGCCGAAACGGCGGCGCTGCCCACAAGCCCGCCGAGAGTGTACATCGGAATGAAAAACGCGCAGACGATCCAGCCCAGCGCAAAGGCGTATATGGGAATAAATGCCTTAGGTTTTTTCTGTTTCAAAGCAGTTCCTCCAGTGCGCACAACATAAGATACTATATTTTATAACCAATGCTCCCGCTCGTCAAGGAAAACAGCCGCACGTCACATACTGCGCACGCGCTCAAGCAGCGCGCGGCAGCCGAGATTGACGTCGTCCCAGCAGGCGTCGAAGTCGCGGGTGTACCAGGGGTCGGCAACGTCGCGCTTGAGGGGCGTGAGGTCGAGCAGGCGGATGAGCTTGTGCTCCGGGTCGCCGCCGAAGATGCGGTTCATGTTGCGGATGTTGGCGCTGTCCATGCCGACGATGAGGTCCCAATCGCCGTATTCCCCGCGCCTGAGCTGCCTCGCTGTCTTACCCGAGGGGTCAAGCCCATGCTCTAGCAGCAGCCTGCGCACTGGCGGATATACGGGGTTCCCGATCTCCTCCGAGCTAGTGGCCGCCGAAGCTACCTCAACCTCAACTCCCGCCTTCGCCGCCATGTCCCGAAACACAAACTCCGCCATCGGACTGCGGCAAATATTGCCGTGGCATATAAAAAGAATTTCTGTCATTTTACATAGTCCCCTTGACCGTTATTTTTTAATTATAGCACACACATGGAGGCTTTTCCATGCAGCATTACAAAATTAAAAACGAGAGCCGGGGGATTCGGCTCTCGTTTGATGTTTGCTGGTCGTTCAGATACACATGGCACCGCAGTCTATGACAACTTCGGAGCCTGTCATGGTGCGGAAAGCTGGGTCGCAGAGGAACAGGACTACTGAAGCGACCTCCTCGGGTTCGGAGCAATAAGGTGGGATAGGGTTAGTCGCAGCGGCTGCAGCCTCCAGCTCGGGGTGCGCTGCGATAACGTCCTTGCGCATCTGTGTGTTGATGCCAGAGGGATGCACGGAGTTTACGCGGATTGCCTCCGGAGCAAAGACGTAGGCCGCGTGTTTTGTGAGATTGCGTACGCCAGCCTTGGTTGCATTGTAGCCTGCATCATTCCCGGTAGAGGGACCGGCCTTGAGGCCACCGACTGAGGAGATGTTGACGATGGCACTGTAAACTCCCTTCTTTAGCACCTCATGGCAATACTTCATTCCAAGGAACACGCTGTCGAGATTGCAGTGCTCAGTTTCCTTGAATTCCTCGAAGGTCATTGTCAGAATGTCCTTCTGCATAATTATGGCCGCGTTGTTGACCAGATAGTCAAGTTCGCCGTAGCTGCTTTTTATGAAATCCACGAGACGTGCCCAATCAGCCTCGACTCCGTAATCCATCGTGAACGGTACGGCGCTGCCGCCGATCTCTGCTGCGGCATTTTCAACTTTGGAAGCGGTACGTCCGGCCAGGATCACCTTTGCGCCTTCGTCGGCAAACATCTTGGCGACGACTTTGCCGAGCCCCTGTCCGGCTCCGGTCACGACAACTACTTTATCCTTGAAACGCTCCACTTTTCTGCTCCTTTCAATTATTCCATGCCTTTTGCAAACTCGTCCATGATCTCCTGAACGCTGAGAATACTCTTTATCTGGCCTATGGCGGCGCTCACATCCAGCAGACCGTTTTCAAAGTCGCCCAGGAGCATGCCGGTGCGATAGCCTCCGCCATAGGTGTTTGTAATCTCCATGGCGTTCTTGCCGTGGCTCTCTTCCATGAGTTCGTGCGCTTTCCTGATAGAGGGGGTAGGCAGACTCATGATGGGGCCAAAGATGCCCTCGACCTGCATGAGGTCGTCGGTGGTCAGCTCGACCATCTTATCTTTGGTGATCTGTGCCACGGGACTCTCCTTGCTGGCCACGAAGCGCGTGCCTACGTAGACGCCCTCGGCCCCAAGCATACCGGCTATCTGTACGGTAAGACCGTCGATTATGCCGCCGGAGGCGATGAGGGGCAGGTCGGCGGCTTCTCTGGCCATGCGTATGGCAGTAATGGTGCCGATATCCTTGGTGTTGCTGTGCCCGCCGCAGTCAACGCCCGCTACGACGACGGCGTCATAACCCATCTCTTCCGCCTTTTTGAAGGAGGCGACAGTGGCAAAGATATCCTTATGTATGCACTTCTTGCCCGCAGCATGGAGCTTGTCCACATACTCCTGCGGCACGTCGTTGAGACAGAGAACAGCCTGTATATCCTCTTCGAGGTAGACCTTGAAGAGCGGTTCGTCAAAGGGACCGGGCTGCCCAAAAATCATCAGCTCGGCGCCAAAGGGCTTGTCGGTGAGGGAGCGGGTCTTGCGTATCTCGGCCCGCATACGCTCGGCGGTCTCAATGGGGTCGGTGGTGAGTTCGGTCTGCCCGGCGTTGGGACCTAGAATGCCGAAGCCTCCCGCATTGGAAACGGCAGCGGCGAGCTCTGCGCTCGTCACCCAGCTCATACCGGCGGAGAGCACGGGATATTCGATGCCGAGAAGCTGTGCTACACGGGAATTTTTCTTCATCATACTGATACCTCCTGAATTACATTTTGGCGGACTGGCCGCCGTCGACGAGCAGCAGCTGGCCTGTTATGTGAGAAGCAAAGTCGGAGAGCAGATACAGCGTAGCGTTTGCCTGCTCGATAGCCTCGCCCATACGCCCATCGGGGATAGTGCTCTCAAGGTAGGAGATGACCTCGGGGTGTGTCTCGGAGCAGTGCATTATCATCGGCGTCTTCGTGGGACCGGGGCCGATGGCGTTGATACGAATGCCGGACGCGGCGTAATCCAGGGAGGAAGTCTGTACGAGACCGTAGCCAGCGTACTTGCTTACGCCATAGGAGGAGCCTTCCGGAGTGCAGCAGACGCTGTTTATGGAGAGCGTGTTGACGATGGCGCCCTTGCCGGCGGCGACCATGTGCCTGAGCTCCTGCTTCATGCAGTAGTAATAGCCGAGAAGGTTTGTGTTTATGACGTTCATAAAGGCCTCAGTCGTGGTCTCGTGCAGCGGGACGGACTCCTCGCTGGATATGCCTGCGTTGTTGAAGGCCCAGTCGACACGGCCGAAGAGCTCCATCGCCTTGTTGACCATGGCCTTTACCTGTTCCTCATCACGCACGTCGCAATAGCAAAAATAGGCCTCTCCGCCAGCCTTGCAGACGAGCTCGACGGTCTCTTCTCCGCCTGCCTGGTTGAAATCACCTACCAACACCTTGGCACCCTCGGAAGCAAACAGCACCGCTGCAGCGCGGCCGATACCGCTGGCACCGCCGGTGATTATGCCGGCACGATCTTTAAGAAGCTTTACGTCCATTTGTTTTCTCCTTCCCGGGCTTTTGCCCTATGCATTGACAAGATAGTAGCAAATCCCCGGGAAGGTTTATATTAAATCCGTTGGCTGAATTGGTACAAACGTGCGCAAACAGCCCCTGACCGATGGCGGTCAGGGGCTGCTGTCAATTTTTCTTCCTGAACTGCATTGGTGTCATGCCGGTAATGCGTTTGAACACTGAGGTAAAGTGGCTTTGGGATGAGAAGCACAGTTCCGCAGCAATGTCAGAAATGGGTATATGCGAGTGCAGAAGGATCTTCGCCTCGTTGATTTTTTCGCGATGGATGTATTCCAGAACGGTAGTCCCGGTCTCCTAGCTGAACTTGTGGGAGAGATAGCTCTTGCCGAAGTGCAGGGCCTCGGCTATGCTCTCGACGGAGAGCCTTTCGTAGATATGATCATGTACATAGGCGCAGCAAAGGCTGACAGTTCTGGTATAACTCTGCTCGCGCCTGAGTGCTGCAACATCCTCTGTGAGCTCGCGCGCCTGCTGGGCGCAGAGCCGAAGAGCCTTCGAGACGCAGGTGCATGACTCGAGGCGACGGTAGTATTTATCCTGGATATCACTGACCAGAAACTCGCTCAACCCAGCTCTGGTTGCGGCCATATTGAACTGGGCCCAGACGAAATACATGGCGTCCCTGCAGCGCTGCATATCATCCTGCAAAAGGTCAAGAAGATGAGATAGATACTGCTTAAGTGTGGCATCAACATTTTCCGCTGGACCATTCGATATACACTCTAGTACCCGCGCTTTCTCAGCATACCCGCAGGACAGGGCATATTCAAGTGAGCTCTTGTCAAAAAGATTATTGTGTGTGCTCAAAAGACTCACTCCCGCTCGTGCTTTTCCTTGCCTACAGTTTACTACAAAGTATTCGTTGTTCAATCAGATAAATTACTGATTCGTGCTGTTAATTTATAAAATCGTGCCTATTAGCAGTACCAAGATACAACGGATGTCCGGTTAATGCGGCAAAGACTCAAAACAAAACGGCCCTTTCTTTTTGAGAAAGGGCCGTTATTTCAAGAAATATTGGAACGAGGCGAGCTGCTCTATCCTAGCACGGGCTCATAGAGGCAGATGTTCATGTCCACGCGGCCGCTTATGCCGGGCACAGTGCCGCTGCTTGTATATTGCCACATGTCGAAGTGGTATTTGAAGTCGGCCGGCGCGGTATCCGTGTAGCTGGCCAGCCAGAACAGATATTGCGTCAGATAGCCCATGTCAAGCTCGTATGCTGTGGTGGTGTTGGCGTAGAACATGGGGACATAGCCCGCAGCCTCCACTGTCTCGCAGAAGGCAGCTATGCACGCGGTCACTGTCTCGGCCCCGACATCCTTGGTGCGGGAGCTCGAATAGCTCAGAAGCTCCCAGTCAAAGATCACAGGATAGGTTACGTCGTACCCGCGTATTTCCTCCAACACATATTCGGCTTCCTCCACAGCCTCCTGCACAGATACGGCCTGGGAGAAGAAATACACGCCAACGTCCAGCCCGGCGTCAAGAGCACCCTCTATGTTTTCCTCAAAGCAGGCGTCGGTGTTCAGCGAGCCCTCGGAATAACCTCGATAGCCCAGCTGTATTATCGCAAAATCTATGCCGGAATCGGCTACTTCTTGCCAATCTATCGTTCCCTGATAGTGGGAGACATCTATGCCTACGGAGTAGTTGCCGAGGCTGTAAGTCATGTAATAGCTCCCGTCGTCCTGCTCCTCGGCCACAAAGGCTTCGGGTATGTAACTGTTGGCGGGCACGGATGCTTTTTCAGGAAGATAGCCGAACAGAGAGTAGAATTCCTCCCAGGGATCTACTTCGGGTTCCGCTTCGTCCCCGGACGATTCCAGATATTGCACGTAGTTCATTAGCACCATGGCTACTTCGCACCGTTGTGCGCTGTTTTTGGGCAGAAAGCGTCCGCCGTCTGCGCCAGTGACAATTCCGTTTTCCCGGGCCCAATCCACGGCGGAGGAGGCCCAGGAGGCGATGGAACTTTCATCAGTGAAATCATCTGCGTTGCCCTCTGGTTCCTGCTCGCTGGCGTAGCGCCACAGGATGGTGACCATCTGCTCCCGGGTGACCCAGTCATCGGGGCCGCAGCAGCCGTTCTCATATCCCTCTATGATGCCGTTCTCCGCGGCCCAGATGATTGCCGGGCCGTACCAGCTATCCTCAGAAACGTCGGGAAAGGGACTGGTGCCGGACACCATCGGTTCTCCGTCGAGACGATAGAGCACAGTTGCCAACATGGCTCTGGTCATGCGGCTTCCAGGGTCAAAGAGCGTGTCGGACACGCCTTCCATCAGTCCCCGGTCCCAGCAGAAGGCTACAGCCTCCGCATACCAGGCGTCAGAGCTTACGTCGGTAAAGCCGGACGTCGAAGACGAGGCCGCCATGGCAGGCAATATGAGCGTAGCCATACAGGCTAGCGCCAGAGCGACGGAGAAAAGTCTCTTAGTTAAGATACATCTGCGTTTTTTCATGAATGCCTCCTTGATATTTGCGCGCCGGACGTGGCAGCAGAACAAGTCGTTTTTTGACGACATATAATTTTAGTTTAGCAAGGTAAATCAAAAGAATCAATAGTATTTTATTAACAATTTGTATCATACCCTGCCAAGCAGGGCGTATATTGACCAATTTCAAGTCATATCCCACGTAAAAAAGGGAGGCAGTTCTCTGCCTCCCTGTGAGCGGACGTCCGGTCCGGATGCCGCCTCAATACCGTATACGACACCCGCTTCAATGTCCTGCGGGCTTCTGTTCCACCAGTTCTTTTTCAGTTGTCAGGTCCGCGTGGAGGAGGGTGACGAAGATGACGGAGAGGGGAATGATGGTAATCCAGATCGCCTTGCCGATGAAGAGATGGCAGAAGACCGTGCCAACTATCGCGCCAAGTGCGAAGAAAAGCAGCATTCCGGCGTGTCTGGCCCACTTTTCGCGGTGGGATTTGTCGCCGCTCTTGCGGTGGTGCAGTTCCTTTGCCAGGCCTATGCCTACCTGACGGATGTGGTTTGTAACAAAGGTCGTGGCGACGGCGACGCCTTCGGCCTGACGGAAGGTGTTATATTGCATGGACGCAATGAAATTTATGATGACCTGGGAGATCTGCACGGGCGCAGACTCGGGGATCAGACCCAGGATGAGCACCGCGACCATCTCGACGAAAATCAAAACCGTATCCCAGCGCACAAAAAAGCGGTGCTTTATGGGGTTCGGGACAAGCTCGGAGACAAAGGCGCCAAGGATATACGCGGATATTGGAACAAGGTAGTAGAGCCCTTCACCCCATTGTGCCGAGCCCAGAGCCAGACCCATGAGCACGACGTTGCCGGTCTGCGCGTTGCAGAAGATGTTGCCGCGCAGAAGATAGGTGTATGCTCCCCAGAAGCCGGCAACGGATATAAGTGTGAAGTATACCCAGTTCCTTTCGCAGGTCAGATAGTACTTGTCGTTCTCTTTACAGGATTTCAATATGCTCGCCCCTTCAGGGTCAAAGGCCCGCTTATTCTTTGTATATTCTGTCGTTCTCGGATATCTCCCTGAGCACGCGGCAGGGGTTACCGACGGCGATGACCCCGGCTGGGATGTTCCGCGTCACCACGCTGCTCGCGCCGATGACAGAGCCTTCGCCTATTGTCACGCCGGGCAGGATGGTGACGTTTCCGCCTATCCAGACATTGTCGCCAATGACGATGGGCGCACACTTTTCAAGTCCGGTGTTGCGCTCGGCGGCAAGCAGGGGATGGATGGCCGTGTACATCCCGCAGTTGGGGCCGATAAAGCAGTGCGAGCCGAGGCGTATCGGCGCGCAGTCCATGAGATACGCGCCATGGTTTATGAAGCTGTGGTCACCAATGTAGCAGTTGACACCGTAGTCGACGAGGAAGGGAGCGAGTATGCTGACATCGTGTCCCATATTAGGCAGCAGCTCGCGCAATATGCGCGCGCACTCCTCCGCCTCGGCGAGAGGCGTAAGGCTCAGCCGGCGGCAAAGCTCCTTGGCCGCTGTGCGCAGTTTGGCGAGCGGTTCGTCATAGTTTGCGTCGTACCACAGGCCCTGTTCCATTTTTTCTCGTTCAGTCACGGGAAGTCCCCCTAAAAATGCAAGTATAAAGAATTTTAACACAGCTTTTTGCGATTGCCAAGCGCTTGCGCCTAAAGGGGCAAAAATACCCTCCGGGTCTTTTCAAGATGGGGGCTAGTGTGGTAAAATACACTGAATAAGTTTGAACAAAAAAGGAGAAACCATGCCGGATTTTCATGTTGTCAGCAGCTATGTGCCCTCGGGTGATCAGCCTGAGGCGATAGATGCCCTGGCCAGTGGCCTGGAGCGGGGAATTGCAGAGCAGACGCTGCTCGGCGTCACCGGCTCCGGCAAGACCTATACCATGGCCAAGGTCATCGAGCAGGTGCAGCGCCCTACGCTGGTGCTGGCCCACAACAAGACGCTGGCTGCCCAGCTGTGTGAGGAATTCCGGGAGTTCTTCCCGGAAAACGCCGTGGAGTACTTCGTCTCCTACTACGACTACTACCAGCCGGAGGCCTATATCCCCCACACCGACACCTATATTGAGAAGGATGCCTCCACCAACGAGGAGATCGACCGACTGCGGCTTTCTGCCACCTGTGCCCTGCTGGAGCGGCGTGACGTGATCGTGGTGTCGTCGGTCAGCTGCATCTACGGTCTGGGCGAGCCGGACGACTTCGCCCGCATGATGATCTCCCTCCGCACCGGCATGACCATGGATCGGGACGAGCTGCTGCGCCGTCTGGTGGAGGACCGGTACGAGCGCAACGACGTGGCCTTCCAGCGGAACGTGTTCCGGGTCCGAGGCGACACGGTGGAGCTGTACCCCGCCTACTACAAGGACCGCGCCATCCGTGTGG
>OLPA01003170.1_pt1 | contig 11467 bp, 11 predicted proteins | sample 1672811 | NCBI WGS metagenome assembly OLPA01 (sample SAMEA3136726, study PRJEB25190) | human gut metagenome | biome: human gut; feature: human-associated habitat; material: faeces | place: Austria | collected 2013
AATTTTAGCAATTATCAGTAAAATTTAATTAATTACGGACAATTACTTTATAGACATAAATCTACGTTATCATATTCCTCTTCGCAGATTGTCGCTATGTGATAGCATAAATCATGAGGAATAACACTTCTTAAAATACTTCCTTTAATTCCTTGCGTTCCAGTTCTACTACCTCTAGGTGCTGCAACATGACATGGATCACCATTTTTACATGGTGGTTTAAATTTTGGATTAGGATGATTTGTAAAAATATCCGTTGGCTTTTTTCTACGTTGATTTGGTGGTAAGTCTAATGTATATTGACAATAGGTCACTGTGTATCTCGGTAATCCTTGCATAAATGACATCTTTCTTAAACCACCTACAGGATTTTCAATAAACCAATATGTAGGTTTTAGTTCTCTTACTAAATCTAAACAATGTTGATTGATTCTATCACAAAATTTAGCATAATCACTTACTGGATCAAGATTGCCAGTTACAGGATTTTTCTTTCTATGATGAGAAATTCCCGCGATAGAATATGAAGTACAGTCATAACTCATCCACACCACATCAGGATGTCCAAATTTATCCAGAACTTCTTGTGCAGTTAATTCACCAATATCTTTATACAAATCAATATTTTCAAAATCTTTGTTCCATTCCACTGAAAATACTTCATGTCCACGTTCCTCAAATGCTTTACCAATACTTCTTGTACCAGCAAATAATTCAAGCACCTTTAATTTCTTCTTATTACCTAAATCTTGATTTTTATTGTACTAACTATAATTACCGAATTTTTGGTAATATTTAAGTATTTCAAATCAAGTCAAAATAGTAATTTTAATATATCAATCTAAATTTAATTGATATAATGGAGGTAATTTAACATTTGAATAAAAATCAAGTTTTATTTCATATCTTTAACTTTTTCAATTCTTTCTTTTGCAGTATTGAAATAAGTTTCATCAATCTCAATACCTATAAATTTTCTGTTATTCTTTATACTTGCTTCACCAGTAGTACCACTACCCATGAATGGATCAAGTACAATTTGATTTTCTACAGATGAATTAATAACTAAATTTTCAATAATTTCTAAAGGTTTTACCGTTGGATGATTATACTTTTTCTTATCTGCTTTATTTGTTGGCATTACATAATATTTATGTTTTGTAGCATATTCACCATGTACCTTTACACCTTTTTCTCTAAAGAACAGTAGATACTCTATATCACTTAAATACTTATTATTACAAGTTGGTACTGGATTTGTCTTACAATAAACCAATAAGTCCATGTTATAATCTTTAAAATAATTCAAGTACATATTTATTTGTTCTTTATTACACCAAATGTAAATATTTATTTTTTTCATTACTCTTACTAATTCATCTAAAATTCTAGTATCAAAACCCTTTGTTATATCACTATTTTCTAATTCATTATGATATTCTCTTTGTTTTGAACCAAATGCACCACCGCCACCGTGAGCAGCAAACTCATAAGGTGGATCAGTTACCACTAAATCTACACTGTCATTTGGTAGTTTCTTTAATATTTCAAGGCAATCACCTTGTTTTAATATGGATGAAATTTTACTTTTATTGATACCATCTAAAGTACCAATAAATAGGTAAATTTAAAAACATATTAATGAAAGGAAACTACTATTTAATGTTATATAATGTAAAATATGTAGATTATATGGATTAAATTTTACTGTGAATAAAAGTAAAATTTTATATTTTTTAATCTAATAAACTAGAGATGTCGAACATACTTTTGCCATCGCTGATAACTTTTGGGTATGAACCATCCCATTTTTCAATAATTTTTTCTTTTAAAATTTGATCTGTTAATTGAGTAGATTTAGCTGCGTTTGCTTCAGCTTCACCTTGAGCTTCAATTAATTTTGTCTCAGCTTCTTTTTGAGCCTTTTGTTTCTTTTGTTCGGCAGTTTCTACTTCTTTTTTAGCTACCGCTTCATCTTTAATAGCTTTTTCAATTTCATCTCCAGCATCCATATCTTTTACTGTTAATGATTTAAAAGTAACACCTTCATTAGCATATTTTTGTTGTAATAAATCAGATGCTTTTGCTAAAACTTCATTTCTTTTATCACCTAAAATGTCAATAATGTTGTATTGTGTACAAACTTCTGATAAAGCTTGTTGTGCGTAGTTTGCAATAATATTTTTATTTAATGTATCAAGTGTTTTATAACCTTTATAAACTTTAAAAGCGTCTTTAGTTGTTACTTGATATTTAACATTAATATTCATTGTTAAGAATTGAGCATCATTTGTTTGAACCATTACATCTTTAACACTGCGTTCTTGAACAGTGGTATCAATTTCATAGATCTTGTCAAATGGTGTTTTAAAATGTAATCCTTCATTTAAAGTTTCTTTACTTGTTCCACTAAATGCACTATACTTAACACCGACAGTATTAGCAGACACGAATGTGATACAACTCATTACCAATGCAGCCAACAGCGGAATGATTGCTAATAACTGTCTTTTATTTAGTTTAAATTCATATTCGTTACTGTCATAACCTAATCCAATAGCTACAACAATTGTTAAAACTACTAAAACAATAATAATTAATGTTCTCAAATTTATTTTTCTCCTTGTTTTCTTTCTTCAAGTAAATTAATTGCTCTATATAATCTATCTAGAGCTTTTTCAGGGCTTCCAATGCCACTAAATAATGATAAATATTTTAAGTCATCAAATTCTTTTGGGTATCTTTTATATAATTCAACAAAAACTAATAGCATTACATTAACAACTATAGAATTTCCACCTTGATTATATAAATGTTTATCATCCATCAAAACGTTTACTTTTTCATAATCAGAATCACTAAAATCCATTAATCTAAAAACCATTTTAGGACTAGGTTTATATAACCTATTGTGATACCAAAACTTCTTGCAATAATTTTGTACATTTCTACAAGTCAATGTACCAGTTATACCAGTAGGCATTGTAATCGTGTCCATTTCTGCAAAATTATACAATCCCATTTTCTTACAACCAATTCCAGCCGAGATTGGTAATTCATCTATATATTTGATAAAATCTTCATAAGATATATCAGTATTAAAAACTTCATTATATCTACTAATAAAATTATCAGTTAAGTCATCTTTTTCTCTAAAATCAATTATATCTTCTAATTTATATTTCAAATCAATTTCTTTTGGAAAATCAAAAGTTGTATAAATGTCTTTTCTTATACTCACACATATAATACGTTCTCTTTTTTGAGGTACACCATATTTAGAAGCATCCATAACTTTATAATGTGATACATAACCTATATCATCTAACTCTTTTATGTACTGTTCAAAATTATGTCTATGTTTTGGCGCTAAAACATTTTTAACATTTTCCCAAATAACAAATTTTGGTTTACAGTGTTTAATGATTTCAACGCTATTCCACATTAGAGAACTTCTTGTTCCACTACCTTTGTCACCACCATGTTGTTTACCCGACAAAGAAAATGACTGACATGGACTCCCATGTGTAATTAAATCAATACTCGTAGGCAGTTTTTTAATATCAATTTGTGTAATATCACCAAGATTCAAATTAGGATCAACATCATGTATTGCACAATATGACTGAACTGCATACTTATCAAATTCGCAAAAATTAATTAATGACCAACTTTTACGAAAATTTTCAGTTTTATTAAGTCAACGAAAGACTCAATAAACGTGGGAATTTTAATAGACTTAATAATGAACTTTAACTATACAAGTTAAAATGTATTATAAATTTTATTGATAGAATCAAGGTTTTTATAGTATTGAATAAAACTGAAATTTTAATATAAAATCCCTTTCTTCTAAAATTCTAATTTTTAAATTTTTACTTCTACTTCTTCAGGAGCAAGAATTAAACCATTTTTAATAAAACCTTGTTGGGTTAATAATTCTTTTATCTCTGCTTCATTTTCGCAAAGATCAATACTACGGTTTAAACGTTTTGTATAATCAATTAATTTACCAAGCTGATCGCTACACTCTTTGGCTAATTTGTTGTATTCTTCTTCAACTTTCCCATTAACCATATGTGCAATAGTGTTACAAATACTAGATTTTCTTCTTTTATCAGTTAATGGTCGAAGCCCTAGCAATGTCTCAACACCAATAAACGGAATATCATCTTTTAAATTAAATAAGTTTTTAATTTCGTTATTTAACTCATAATAATGTGTACTAATCAAATCAATTATGATATTAGTTTTAGTTGCACTCATATATTTTTCTAAATAAATTACATCATTTTCATCATGTTTATAATTAAGAAAATCACCTACAATTCGATAATATTTACCTTTAAAGTTAGAATCTTTGATCTCGGTAAATTCAATCGTTTTATTTGTATTTAGCAATGGATTACATACAAAATCATTATTCATTTCTTACTCCTTCCTATTCTACATCAAGAATACAAAACTCAATTTGTCCAATAGTTGGTTCTCGCAACTCACTATTAAACGCTTTGCCACCATCAATATCTCTGGTAAAATGTTTAACTTTGCTATTCTTGAATCCATGATTTAATAAATCACGTTTAATTTCATTTTGTGAATGTTCATTTAAAACACTTGGATTTACTGAACAATTTCTAAAATTTTTTAAATTTCTATAAACCCAATCTTGAAACAAACTATCCATAAATTTCTCCTTATAATTCTTTAATTTTTTATTCAATTACTTTTTCTATTCCTACTATTCTTCCATTAAATTTATCGCTATAATTAAGATCACCTTTATGATATGCGATGGGATATGCTTCTTTAAACAAATCCTTATCAACTAAAACCTCAACCATTGATCCATCAGATGCATGATAACAGTTATTTACTGTTCCCTTACCTTTTTCATCCAACATGATCACTCTTGTCTCGTTTCCATTGTCAAATTTAATGATAAATCTATCTCCCGCCTTTCCATAAACCGTACCCATAGCAACACCGATATAATCTTTCCCATCGGTCGTATGTAACAACCCATCACTTCCAATTTCAATTAAATCACTATGGATCAATTGATAATTAGGTGAAGATTTATCGGTCACCAACTGATACGGTTCAAATGATTTAAACCAGGTATGATCTGAAGAACACAATCCTAATTTGATTGTAGGTATTCTTCAATTGGTTTTTTCTGAAATAAGAGTATTAATATCGTTTACTTGATCAGTTAAATCTTTCATTTGAGATAAATACTCCTTATTTTGTTCTTTTGTAGATTTTAAACTCTTTTGTAATTGCTTGTTTTGAGTCTCTAATTGTTCAATCTTGCAATTTTGGTAATAACCAATACTACAGGTCGTACCAATAGAACCTAAAACACTTACAGTAGCCAAACCTACAACAATTTTTCTTTTAAGTCTCATAATAAAACCTTCCTTTTAATTTTTATTTTTTCTTCCTCCTGGTCGTTATTTGATGTTCGCAAACGGAATCGAACCATTTTTATTCAAACCTGAACGAACAGTTCGGTATTGTGGTGAAAAGGAGATTACCACAATACCCTTTTGACTAAAATGAAATTAAAATTATTAAGTAGTGTCCACAAACAGAGTTGAACTGCTTTACGTTTCCCACATGGACAGTTTTATGATGGATAAGGGAGGATATTTAAAATAGAGATTACTACCAACATGACATTTACACATAGCTTCTCATCCACCATATTTTGTATAAAAAGTTATCGAAAGGTGTACTCATCAACAGAATCGAACTGTTCTAGAAATTTAGGTTGCCTACAATGAGTAGATTGCAAATAGGCTATGGAAAGACTATAATTCGGTATTGTTTGTAACTATTAATATTTTGAAAGGTTAATTAACAGCCTATTTGCTATAAAATTTTATGAATGATCGCCCTGAATGGATTTGAACCATTCTTTAAGTTACCTACAAGGCGAGATTTGATAAATAAATTTCTAAATTAAGATGAATCGACCTTTTATTCTTTATTTTTTGGTGACGAGCCAAAATAGTGAAAAGTAATCCAATTTTTGGTTGTTATAATATACAAATACATCTGATTTTTTATTTTTGACTTCTGATTTCCTTTTGTAAGAGTAATGTTTTTGATTTTAAAAAGGAGACTGCCTCCATTCTTTTTAATCTTTAGAAAGGTTTAATCATTTGTCTATTCAGTTGTTAATCAAGTTTTTATCCTATGTCGTTTCTTAATATCAAAACTTATTTATCTCTTCTGAATAATTATGATCAATGCAATTAGTGGTTTTTAATTTTGTATAACATATTCTTTTCGTTTGGGCTTGACCACTTAAACCATAATTATTCGATTTTCTGAATATAGTAATATAGATAATAGTTTGTGTATTTAAGGAATCGAACCTTAATCAATGTTGCCTTTTGATGTAAGCCTACAATACACATATTATTAGATACCAGCTAAGGGCAAAAAATATTTTGAGTGTTATAACTCAAATTCATGAGTTATAACATCTCCATTTCTTTTTTCAATAATTAATCGACCTTGACCATTTCGTAAATTAATGAAACTGAAGTCAAAAGCCTCAAATTCTAAATTATACTTTTTAACTAATTTATCAAAGTCATGAAATTTTCTTTGATCATCAAAATACTTTTTTCCATCTGTAAACTTATATACATTTACAAATTTTTTTAATTTATAAACTTCTCTTAAAACTTCAATTAAACTCATAAACTTCCTTTCTAATAAGTATAGAACATATTATTAGATACTAGCTAACACTTTTAGAAGAAGATGAATTATTCTTCATCTTCTATATTAAATACCTTCAAGTAATAACCGTAGAATTCATTATATATATTACCAGTGTTTATGCCAATTTCATGACAATACACATATAAATAATGTCCAAGGTTTTCTTTATTTGGGATTATATTCTTTTCTTTTAAGTAAAATATAAACCTATCTCTTGAACCATATTTCTTTATATTTCTAAGGCTTAAATCAATATTAAGTTCATTTAGCACACTTCTAGCATATTTCATCCAATGTCTAGCAATAAATACTTCAAATTCTTCATCACTTTCAAATTCTTTTAATCTTGGATCATTTTTATATGATAAGATGTAATCTTTATATTTAACCAAATAATCGTTTCTTGTACCATTAGCTTGGATTCTTTTGTCGGTATTATAAAAAATTTCAAACAATCTCTTGAATTCATCATCAATTTTAAATTCCTTATCTTTTAATTTTATTTTTTTATTAGAAAAATCCAAATTTGAAATTTTAATTTTTGCTAAATCATTCAAAGATATACCAGTGTAAAGTGAATAGATTATGAATTGAGCATGTCTATATATAGATAAATTCAACATCAATATTTTAAAATCATCTGCTGTAAACACCTCTGATTCGTTCATTTTAAGTTGATTTATATTTTTCAGTAATAATGTATTATCAACTAAAAATAAATTTTCCTTAATAATTCTCTTTATTACACACCAATCAAAATATTTACTCAATAAAGCCCTTGTTCTTGCCATTGAAGAGTACGACTGGCTTTTTAATAAATTCAACAATTCATTCGCATTGAAATTTTCAATTGGTTTATTTAATTTGATTTCAGCGTTATCAATGTCTTTAATGCTAAGCATAACATACTTGTTAATCTCAACATTTTCTTCGATGTACTTTTTAAAATTTTCCATCTTTCTCACCTCAGTGTCATTCTACAATTTTTACGTTCACTAGTCAATAATAATATGACTATAAATTTAATAAAACTTCTTTTGATTCCTTTGATCCAGCAGCATATGTATCAAGCGTTACTGATGAACCTTGTACATGACCAGCTTGTTCTTGAACGAAAGCCAAATCATTTGTTGCATGATATAAATTTGTTACATATAAGTGTCTTAACATATGTGGTGTTATTGTATTATTAGAATATTTTTTAATAATTCTAATAATATTCTTTTCTTTAATTCTTAAACCTTCTCTTGTTAGAAATACTGCATTTGATGCGGTTTGGATTTTTTTTCGTATTTCTAACCATTCTTTAAGTGCTTCACAAGCATCATTAGAAATATAAACTGTTTCATATTCTAATTCACTATAAGCACCTTTTCTAATAACTTCCACATATGGATAATCAGACTCTAAATGTAAATCATTCATATCAAGACCACATAATTCACTTTCTCTCAATCCTGAACCAAGTAAGAATCTGTAAATAGCTGAATATTTAACTCTGCTATTTACATTTGCTATTTCATTTAAAGATTTTGACAAGACATCTAAATTTTCTTTTTTTGGCAATTTAGTCGTATCTTTTTTCTTCTTTAATTGAAATAACTTTTTATTTCTTTTAAGGATTGGTGATTTTCTTATTAAATCTTCTTCAACTAAATAATTGAAAAAACTTGATAATTGATTTTGAATTGTCACAACGGTCGAATTCTTATAACCATTGTCGATTAATTCTTTCAAATACTTAACAACATGACTTGATTTTACATTTTCAATACTATTGAAATCTTCAAAGATATTTTCTTGTAAACACCAATTTAAGAATTTATTTATTGAACTAAAATAGCCTAACAAGCAAACTTGTGATTTAACTGAAGAATATCTAAAGAAATTGGCTAAATCTTCAGGATAATTATTATCCTTTAGCAATACTTCTATTTTAGCTCTTTTGATTTGTTGTAGCTCTTCTTTATAAATCATTTGTTATCACCTCGTCCTTACATATATAAGTATATACTATACATACAGTATAGTCAACACATTTTTATTAAAAAAGAGAAATTTCTTTTCACTAAAATTTCTCTTTTATTTTGATTAATCTATTCCTTTAAATTTCCAATAATTGAACAAAATATAAGATAAAATTACCCTTTGTTCCGTTAAAGTTAAATCTATAATAAACTCTTCCGTTTCCCCTATTAGAATTTTATAGATTAGATCTTCTCCACGTCTCCCTACAGTTAAGAAAATATCATCATCTTCAGATGCTCTTTCTATATTATATAATATATTCTATTCACTACTTATTGATTTAAATATATATTGCTTTTGATACATTGCGCTATCATCTTTTTTCTTTTCTTTGTTATTATATATACTCTCATCACGATATTGTTTAGGAGTCATATTTGTATTCTTCTTAAATATTTGCGAAAAATAGGATTGTGATGAAAAACCAACAGTCTCAGATATTTCAGCAATTGATAAACTGGTTGTCGTCAAAAGTGATTTGCATTCTTTAATTCTTCTTTCAATGAGATAATTAATAGGAGATATACCAATATTATTTTTAAATTCATGTGCCATATAATATTTATTCATCTTCATAAATTCTGCTAATGATTCTAATGACATATCTTCAGCGTAGTTTTGATCAATATATTGACAAATCATTCTGATTTCTCTTTTCATAGGTTTTTGAATGGGATTATCACTTAAATTTAATTTCATATATCTCACAACTTTTAATAAAAATAAATCAAACAATTTCTGACATACTGTCTCATATCCAGTCAATTTTTCTTCGCTCTCAGTTAAAAGATGAGTAATATAGTATTGGATATCATCATTGTTTTTTTCAAAACTTTGATATAAAAACTCATTATCTTCACCATTTAGACCAAAGGATAGATTCTCCACACCAAGAACAACATACTCTAATGGATGATCTCCATCACTATCTTCATGATGATAAACATTTGGATTTACAATAATCATATCATCTTGTTTGACATCAAATGTATCATTTTCAACAGTAAATTTCCCCTTTCCTCCAACAACATAAAATATCTCTGAAAAAGGATGAAAATGCATTAATGATGTCCAATCATTTTCAAATTTAGAATACGTAATATAGATGAGTTTAGCCTCATAATCAAAAACATCATTTTTAGAAATGTCTATTCTATTGTTGCTCATAAAAATCTCCTTCCATATTTTTCCATTTATATTTTATTATTTTTTTGTACAAAAAGCAATATATATAAAACAATTAACAATTTTCGAGTAGATAAAGCGGTTACATTTAGATATATTGGTATTAGAAGATATCATGAAGGAGGAAAACAAGAAAATGAAAACAAAAAAAGTGTTATCTTTAGGACTTTCTGTTTTGATGTTAGGTTCTTTACTTGTTGGATGTGGAAACAAAGATAAAGATACCAGCACTGCTGAAGGGAAAACATTAACAATTGCCGGTCTTGATGGTGGTTATGGTACTGAAGGCTGGAAAAAAGTCATTGAAAAATTTGAACAGGATAATGGTGTAAAGGTTAATGCAACATTTGATAAAAAAATCAGTGATGTTGTCAGACCAAAAATCACTGCTGGGAAAGATGTTCCTGACATCATTTATTTAACTGTAGGAGGTGTTGGCGGTTTAACTGATACACTTATCAAAGAAAAACAAATTGCTGACATTTCTGCATTATTAGACACTGAAATTCCTGGTGAGAGCACAAAAGTCAAAGACAAAATTCTATCTTCATTTGTTCAAGGAGCAACTGCTGACCCTTATGGTGATGGAAAATTATATTTAGCACCATTAAACAATGCCCCTTGTGGATTATTCTATAACGCTGGTTTATTCAAAGAAAAAAATTGGGAAGTTCCAAAAGATTGGGATGGAATGTGGAAATTAGCTGAAGAAGCTAAAAAAGAAGGAATTTCATTATTCACTTATCCTACTGCTGGTTACTTTGATGCGTTCTTCACTTCTTTATTAAACGCTACTGCTGGTCCAGAAACTTATGCCAAATTAATTAGTTATGATGTAGATGCTTGGAAACTTCCTGAAGTTAAAGAAGCATTTGAAATCGTTGGTAAATTAGCAAAATATACTGCTCCTACTACAGTCGCAAATGCTAATGGTGATAACTTCACAAAAAATCAACAATTAATCATTGATGGTAAAGCATTATTCTGCCCTAATGGAACTTGGTTACCAGGTGAAATGGCTGCAACAACTCCTGATGGATTTGAATGGGGAATTACTGGTATTCCTGCTGAAGCTGGTGGAGATTCATATTCAACTAACTTTGTAGAACAAATGTATGTACCTGAAAAAGCTGCAAATAAAGAATTAGCAATGAAATTCATGGCTTATTGTTATAGCGATGAAGCTGCTGACTTATTCTACAAATATGGTGCTTTAGATGAAGAAGCAATGAAAAAGAGTGAAGATCCTAAAAAAGAAATTTACAAAGCTGGTTTCTTAATTCCAATCAAAGGTTCTGAAAAGAGAGTTGCTGAATCTGATAGTTTCATGTTTACAATGGCTGATAAAGGTGTCAAAACTAACAGTTCAACATTTATGGCAGCAAATGCTGTTGAAGGTGTGACTTTAACTGGTGAAACTGGAATCTTATTTGGTTCTATTAACTCAGTTGTCTCAGGTGATAAAACAGTTGATGAATGGTATAATGCTTCAGTAGATGCAGTTCATCAACTG
>OLPA01003171.1_pt1 | contig 11466 bp, 15 predicted proteins | sample 1672811 | NCBI WGS metagenome assembly OLPA01 (sample SAMEA3136726, study PRJEB25190) | human gut metagenome | biome: human gut; feature: human-associated habitat; material: faeces | place: Austria | collected 2013
GGAGTCCTCGCGCCCGAAGTGCCACCTCCGGGTTTCAGGCTTGCGTTGATCGCTCAGGACAACCCGTTCATCACCTCCTTGGCTTGTCCTTCTTGGTGGCGCGCCTGATTCGCTCATACATGGGCTATGTACCAGAAATGCCGTCTATTCAGTTGTCAATGTACCAATGAAGGTGATAAGTTGTCCTTCTAATGGTAGTGAAGAAAACGGCGACATTTTGGCCATGTTAATTAAGGTTTTTGAAATTTTTTCCCAGGCATTTCAAACCGCGCTTTATGCTCTTATATACCCAGCTGAGATCAACAGCTTCTGCCTGGGCAATTTCTTTGACGGTCATGCCTAAGTAGAACCGGGCATAAATCCACTTGGCCTGCTTGTCCGGCAGCTCCACCACCGCAGCGTAGAGCTGATCGCGGAGCTGCTTGTCCTCCAGGATTTCTTCCGGGGTCGGCGGGTGCTGCACAATGGCCTTCTCAATGCCATTGTCGCAGTCCAGGAAGTAGTGCGCTTTGTAGTTATACATCTGGCGTAGGTAGCGTGCTTCCGCTCGTTTGTCGGCCAGGAACACCGCCTGCACTTCATCGGTTACTTCCAAATAAGTGTCTTTTTTGTAAATATCGGGATACAGCTCCCGAAGATTGATTTTCTGCATTATGTACCTCCATTTCGGTTCACAGGTCCAGTTGACGGGTGAGCCGAAATGGGGCGGAACAAGTTAGGGTATTAGCAAAGATTTTTTTGATGAAAAGGCCATATTGCCCTGTCTAAATACCGCTATCATGGCGACTACCTCTACTGGCCGCCGCTCTGTATATCACACTCCTTCAAAAAACAAAACGACAGCTTTGGTTGTTGTTCAAAGCCGTCGAGTGTTTAATTTGACATGGGAAAACGATTGCTGCACGACGGCTTTTTTTCTTTTGCCGTCGTGCGGCAGATAATTACATTCTATAAGTTAAACTATCATTCTGTTTAAGCGGCTACCTAAGCGACTTAACAGTTCGTTGGTAATTGTCCCACTTGCTTCTGTAAGGTCATAGGCCGTGATTTCATACTGGCCTGATTTTCCTATGAAGACAACAATATCACCGCTTTTCACATCTGGTAAATCCGTAATATCGACTATCATTTGATCCATACAGATGCGTCCAATTATTGGTGCTTCGTAGCCGTTTATCAATACTTTTCCATGATTACACGACAGAGCGCAAGGAATGCCGACCATTACCGCTTCATACTTGCTGCTGTCCATATTCTGAAGCACAGCGGCTGCGGACTGGAGGGACACGCTATACTCCGGGGAACAGCCGCCAAACAAAACAGCGATTTTCAATCTTTTCATTGCTCTGCCTGCCTTTCTGCCAAATATTCCTCCAAGCACAGCCCTTTTTCATACATCTCTGTGGCGGCCTCAACGCCAACATACCGATAATGCCATACTTCCTCGGCAACGCCCGTGATGTCGTTTTTATCTCCAGGGTAACGGAAGATAAAACCGTATTTGTAGCTGTTTTCTTGCAGCCAGAAATAAAGATCATAGATGGCTCCGTTGATGTCCACGGCTAAACCAATTTGATGTTCACTGTATCCGGGAACAGATACCCATTGCTTTGCCAGTTCCTCCGCTTCGCTCTGGGAATTTCCCTCTTTGCGGTATCCAGCCACTTTGTCGTCATAGAGCTGCTGCTGCTTTTTCTGCGTGCGGTAACCGGATACGACCATAGGCAGTTGATCCAAATTTCCTTCCTTTGCTGCTTCCAACATCTCCATGAGAGGATCATAGATGCGTTCATCTACTTTCTCACCGCCGGGCACCTCTACCAGTTTTGGCTCGTAGTTTTCGGGGATCGCGTTTTCATAGTTTACCAACACCAAGTTCCAGTCGGTGTCATCATTTGCTGTCTGCGTGTTTTGGGGTGAGCTTTCATCCAAAAGGCCAACTTGCACATCATCAGGCCCCTGCGTTGCGGTGTCGTTTACTTGGGAATTTTCAGGCGATTCTTTATCTCCAAACAATGTGAACGCATATACACAAACAGCCACGACCAGAATGACTGTGGCAATACTTCCCCAAGGAAAGCGCCTCCGCCGCTGCTTTTGCCTCCGGCGATGACCTTCATTGGGAACAGGCAGCATTTTTTCTTCCATCATATAAAGCCTCCTTTCTGAAGGGAACAAAAGCGCCCCTGTCAGCATTTATTGTACTGAACAGCGGCGCTTGGAACTTTAATATGAAGTTGTTTATTTCCTAAGAAAATCCTAATGTAAAGGGGAGATTTTACTTATGTTCTATCCAGCGGCGGTCCGCAGCTTTGCATCGGACAACACTTTCCCTCTCATATGATATTTGTCAACAGAAATCTGGATTTGAAATGTGTAGGCGGTGTTGTTTTTGACCTTCAAATCCAGCCGGCCTTCCGCCACCGCCGCGTCAATTCCTTGGGGAATGCCGGGCGTATTGCGGTGAAGGTCGATTCCATGTGTATGCTGTTCTGTAACAGTCAGCGGAGTATGCATGAACAGCCAATACAGGAAACTGCTCATTTGGCACAGCCCGCCCCCAGGCAGCAGCTGGAGCTTTCCATCCGATAATGTATAGCCATTCTTATAAGGAACTTCCCGGTTTGCATCCCGAACAGCGTTCCAAAATGAAAATGTTTCCCCTGGGGCAATGATCACTTTATCCAGAACCCTTGCGGCCAGACTACAGTTGTACGCTTTATTTTCCTGGTAAATCAATTCATAACCCGTTTCATAATTATAAAGCGGCCAATCGGCATAAAAGAGCGGATTGGCAAGCATGGTGTCAGAGCGTGTTTCTGAATAGCGGTTATGATCTAATCTCATTCCTATATAGTAACAAAAAATCTTCTGCTTTTTCCGCAGAGGCAGCAGGCACGGAAAAATCTGTGTCAGTCGTATCCTTCCCATCATTTCGCTCCTTTCGGTGATTTGTTTCATAAAAGAGCAAATCCATGCTCCTGTCAGTATCATTCTACTGGACAAGAGCATGGATTGTTTTAATAAGAAGTTGATTGACTCCTAAGAAAATGCAAAGAAATTGCTAATTTGACAACGGCAAAGAGACTGTAAATGTAACCACATGATTTTTGCTGGATGCGCTGATTGCCCCGCCATGCAGCGTGACGATCTCCTTTGCTATGGCTAATCCAAGCCCTGTGCCGCCTGTATCAGAGGAACGAGACTGATCTCCCCGGTAGAATTTATTGAAAAGAGACGCCAATGCCTCATTTGGAATATCTTCGCCGCTGTTCTGAAACCGAATGATGACTTCATGTTCCAATTTTTCTACGGAGATCACAATCTCGGTATGTGGGAAGCTATACGATGCGGCATTTTTCAGAATGTTGTTGAATACCCGTGCCAGCTTTTCCGGATCGGCTTCGATGGTCAAGTTCTCGTCAAGATGCAGGGTAACGGTGTTTCCCCTGGGAGCCAAAACAGGAGACAATTCATCCGATAGTTGGACCAGCATATAATAAAGGTCGATGGTTTCCTTGGACAAGGTGATTTTCTGAGATTTATATTTTGTGATCTCAAAGAATTCATTTACCATCGTCTCCAGTCGGTAGGCTTTTTCCAACACGATATGAGCCCGCGCAGCCCTCTGCTCAGGGGGCATATTCGGATCTTCCTCCAACAGATTGAGGTATCCAATTACAGATGTGAGTGGAGTCCGAATATCATGGGCCAGGTACATAACCAATTCGTCTTTCCGCTGTTCAGCCAAAGCGGTTTCCATTTTTCGTTCTGCTAAAGTTTGTTTTACAGAGTTTAGCTTCCGCTCAAATGGCAGCATTTCCGGTGACAACTGGATTTGCTTTTCATCGTCTGCCAGCAATGACTCTATCCCTTGATTGACCTCTCTGAAATAGCCGGTAACCCACCGGAAAATTCGTACCATGAGGACTGTAAATATTAGAAGAACGGCCACAGCGAAAAAAATTTCTTTATTACCTCGAAAATGGTCACTGTAATAATAAAATGCTGCTTCATGCTTCATGTCGAATACGGTTTCCAGAATCCATACAATCAGATCGCCAATTCGCTGTTTCCAGATGAAAAGATACAGCCCCACCACCACAACGATAGAGGTAATGACATTCATGCAAACTCGTCGAATGAGTTTTGATTGAAAAGCAAAGTATTCGTCTTTTTTATCAACTTTCAATTTTATATCCTCCCCCCCATATCGTCTTAATGAATCTGGGCTTGTCCATGCTATCTCCCATTTTCTCCCGCAGGTGGCGGATATGAACGGTGATGGTGTTGTTGGATTTGCTGTAATACTCGTCCTGCCAGATTTTGTGAAACAAATCTTCTGAACTGACTACATTCCCGGTATTTTCCAGAAGAATACGCAGGATCGAAAACTCCGTAGGTGTCAGCACCAAGGGCGTTTCCCCCAAAAAGCAGGTATGTGCCTTGATATTCATTGTCAAGGAACCGCAAACAAGATTATCTTCTGATGCGGCAGACGAGGTTGCACCGGTATCAGAATGAGCAGGATTGTACTTTTGATACCGGCGAAGCTGAGACTTTACCCGTGCAATCATCTCCAGAGGGCGAAACGGCTTTGTAATGTAATCATCCGCTCCAAGAGTAAGGCCGGTAATTTTATCAGTCTCAGCATCTTTGGCTGTCAGCATGATGATGGGGTAGGTATGATGTTCCCTGATTTTCTTGCATAGAGTGAATCCATCTATGTCAGGAAGCATAATATCCAAAATTGCAAGATCAATGGGGGTTGTTTCAATGCAGTTAAGGGCTTCTTGGGCCGTATAAAATTTGAATACAGTGTAGTTTTCGTTTTTCAAATAGACTTCTATTAAATCCGCAATTTCTGTTTCGTCATCGACTACTAATATTTTATTAGACATGAAATCATTCTCCCTTCAAAGAGTATATATTATTATATTATCAAAGTCAAACACAGCACATCCTTATTATTTCATGAGAAAACATTAAGATTTTCCTAATTTCTCACAGATTGCAATATCTTGGGGCTGAATTTTGGCAAGTTAAGAACCCCCTTGATATATTAGTCGTATCTGTTCATCTCTAAGCTATATTATATTTCGTTCTTATTTATTAAGCAATGATTCGCCTATTAAATCAGGTCCACAACCAGAACAATCATACTTGTTTACCAATATAATAAGGTCATTCCACAGCCGGATACTATATCCGTTCTTCAAAAGGGCTTGGCCGCAGTCGATTACGATATCGCCTTTCGGGTCAGTGACCACGTAGGAACTGTGACATTGTAAAAGGTTGGGTTTGAGCCAAAACCGGGTCTTGCCGCTGCCGGAACCGCCGACCACAAGCACATTTTTGTTTCTGGCATTTGCCGGATTCTTCGGGCGATTGCCCATCATCAGCCGCTCCGTCCGGGTCAAAATCACATTGTTTGCAAACACTGGATCTTCAAACGGTTCGATGTCTTTCTGCGTACCCCAACGAGCAGAGCCATACTCCATGCCATGGCGATATTTCTTGGCATTTTTGCCTTTCAGGTACACAGCAAGCCGCAAACCCGCTCCGCAGCACACACCAATCAGCAAATCCATCGGATGCAGACTTGGCATCGGATTGGAAAAGGCTGCACCCAGGGCAGAAAGAAAGCCGAGGAGCTTTTCAGACATGTCTGCGCCCTCGGCAATTCTCCACGCTTCTCCCAGATTGGTACATACAAGACCGGCAATGAAGTACGGCAGGTTCAGGAGCAGCTGCTTCTTTGTCTTATTACTCATAGATCACGCTCCTGACTTTTGTGACGAACCTTATCCGGAAGAATTGCAGCAACCAGCTCTTTGAGCTTGTTAAGCTGCTCCAGAACACTCGGTTTTTCCTTTGTTTTCAGCTTTCGGTTGGTGAATTCCTCAAAAGCGGAAGTCAGTGCATCCGCATCCTTCGCCTTAAAGAACACCGTGTACTTGGGTGGCATTACATTTTGGTCTTTCGTAATGGCATAATCCACACCATATTTCCGTGCCACCTGTTCAAAGCCTTTCAAATCCGTTTTCTCAATGGGGATACTGCTGACTCCCTGATTCTGACCGATAAGTTCTTTGATGCTCTGCTTTCCAACCGGCAGCTGCGCTGTTTTCTGAGCCACCTTTGCCTGATGGTGCCGTTTCCACGCATTATAGCCATTCACGATAGTGCGAAAGGTCAATTTCGTGGTGCTGATTGCCAGATTGACGGTACGATTTTCAACTTCTTCCTGCATGAATCTCCGCCTCCTTCCTTACAAACTATCCCGGTCCGGTGCAGGTTTGCTCTTTTCTTGGGGCTTTGCAGCCTTTTCCTCCATCTTCTTCACCATGTCATCCGGAACCGGAATCGCCATGATGCTGCGACCCATACGAACGAACATCTGGGGCTGATGGAACTGTTCCTCAAATTTCTGCATCTGCTCCGAAGTCAGAGAACCAAAGTCATCCTCTGTCAGCCCTACCACCAGAAAATCACCGGCATAAATGTCCTGCATATCCCCGTCTTCGGTGTAAATCGCACGGTTCAGCGGCAGACCATTGATTTTGCCGGATTCATTCAGAATAATGGCCACTTCATCCTCAAATGGATAGGTGACTTCAATATCGCCGCCGACCATGGCCTGCAAATCTTCCAGCTCTGTGCCAACACTGATTTTCTTCGGATAGGCATTGGGCTGTACCAGCAGCACATCCATTGTCCTGGTCTCTGCCAATTCATGTTCTCCAACGGTCTTGAAATCCACACCGGTGAAATCGCCGGAATCCAGAACATAGTCCTGATTGTTCCACGCCTGCGTCACCATGCGTTCCGCATCTTCCTGTGAGGCAGCTTCCACGGAAACCTTTCTCTGGAGAGTCTCTGTAATCTCCACATCAAATTTCTTCATAGGCACCTCCTTAGATCAGGCGCAGTGCCGGAACCAACTCGCCGCCAATGGAAACCACCGTCAGGTTCTCGTTCACATAGTCGATGGTGCGTTCCAGCGTAAACAGATTGATGCTGCATTCGTTGCCGTTCTGGTCGATTTCCGAAACCTCCGCAGCTCCCAACAGATAGCGGGTTCTGTCAGTCTCGATCACATCGCTCTTATCATAATGGAGAAGCAGTTCCCCATCTGCCACCAGATCAGCCTCCATCTCATCGTAAACATCCTCAAAGATGTCTCGACTGCCAGCCTCGGTCAGAAGTTCGCCGCCAGCCCCCGGCAGGATCACCATCACAATGCGTTCCTTCGGGTGATCTTCACGGATTGCCTCCAGCATCACCCAGTTATGAAGCATCGCAATGGACTTCTCAAACATGGAATCATCCATCGGATTCGGCTGCGATGCACCATTCGGGCAGTTCTTGCAATCCATGCTGCACACTGCGTTGTTCTGATTCTTCTTAAAGTTCATCATCATAAAAATCTCCTTCTCATCGTTCCATATCTCGTTGTTTACTTCGCTGCCACTTTTCCAGCAGCCGGATAATCGTGTCCTGCATCTGCTTCGGCGTATAGGATTTCGGGAAATACTTCCGAAGAACCTCGTTTTTAATCGTCACATGGTCAAGCTCATCCTTTTTGATTTCATTCATTACTTCACACATGGCATCCAAGGTACAGCCGCCCTCCTGCGAGAGCTTTTTCAGCCGCTGTGCCTGCGACAGGGATGGAGATGCCTGTGCATAGTCCATTGCCTCCAGAAATTCCTTCTGTTCAGATGGTTTCAGATAAGACAGCTCTACCGCCGGATTAAAGGCGATTTTCTTCTCATCCGCCATATCCAAAATTTCAGGAATCAGGTTGGTAAGGCGGATATAGCGTTTAACCGTATCCTTACTCATTCCAACAGCTTCACCAATAATCTCCGTAGACAACTTCGGTGCAAATTGCTCCGAAGTCAAATCTTTTCTCTGACCCTGATGTTTCATCGCCTCCAACTTCATCTTGTAGGAAAACGCTCTCTCGCTGGGAAGAATATTCTCCCGCTGCAAGTTGCTGTCCACCATAAAGATGATTGCTGCATCATCGTCCATTTCCTTGACGATGACCGGCACAGTCTCCAAACCTGCCAGCTGCGCCGCATGAAGTCTGCGGTGTCCTGAAAGAATTTCAAATCCGCCTTCCGGGTCAGGTCGGACAATCAGTGGTGATACCACACCGATCTGCTTTATGCTCTCCACAGTCTGTTCCATCAGCTCATCGTCCAGCACCTTAAAGGGATGTCCTTCAAAGGGATGCAGGTCAGAAAGCGGCATCTCCGTCCGCTGCTCCTTAGCCGCAGCGTCGGCAGCTGAGCCACTGCGGTTTTCTGTTGTAATACTGGTTTTTGCTTTTGCCATTCAGATTCTTAACCTCCTTCCAGCGGTGATAGATGTCATTCTTACCTGCGAAAAACGCCTTTTTTGCCTTGCACTTCATAGATCAAGTACCTCCTTAACGACCTGCTGTTTTTCTTTTCCAATGCTCTTTCTGCGGTCCTCTCCGCTGATTCGCACCGGCGTACACATTTCCAGAATCCTGCTGTAAATCCGGGCGTATGCCACATCCTGCGGATTGCGGATTTCTGCAATTTTCAGATTGGTTGTGATAATGACCGGAAGCCCGGACTTATACCGCTCATCAATGACAGCGTAGACCTGCTCCAGCGCATATTCGGTGCTGCGCTCAATTCCCAGATCATCCAGAATCAGCAAAGAATAGTTGGAAAACGAAGCGATATACCGGTATCGTTCTTCCGAATACATGGCACCCATCTGGTTCAGGATTTTGGAGAAGTTCGTCATCAAAACCGGAATGACCTGATCCAGCAGCGCATTTGCTATACATGCCGCCACAAAGGACTTTCCGGTTCCGACATCTCCCCATAACAAAAGGCCAAGGTTTTCAGCCTTGACCTTTTTCCACTGCTCCACATAACGTTTTGCCATCTGGATGTCCTTGTTGTCTTCTGCAACGCCAAAATTCCATTCCAGAAGATGCTTTTCCTGAATCCCAGTTGCTTTCAGCTGCCTGATTTTACGCTGCCGCTCCACCAGTTCATCCTGGCGTTTCTTTTCCGCCATCGCTTCCTGCTGGCATCTGCAAAGGCAGGGAACAATCTTGTCTCTGCCCCAGAGCTTTACCCTGCACTGCACCGGAGTATGACAGTTCCGGCAATACAGCAGTCCGTCCACGCCCTGGTATTCCTGCTCTCCGGGTTCTTTCGGCGTAAAGAGCGAATCCACCGCCGCATTCAATACTTCAGGCACCATGTCGCTCATAGGCTGTCTCCTTCCTCAAATGTGTAGTCTGCCGGGTTATACTTCGGCTTTTCTCTCTTTGCCCAGCTCCGGATTGTGGCAAGGTGATTTTTGTAGCTCCTGCCGGTGGAAGCCATATACTCAGAGAGCCGTTCCACCCGCATCTGATAATCTCCTGGGAACTCCTGCCGGAGCTTGCCGTATTCCGTGTCAGAGAGAAGGACATTTTCGTATGAGCCATACCGGTGCAGGATTTCCTTCTTCTCTCTTTTATTGATTGTTTCAGTACTTGTTCTATTAGTACTTAATTGCGCGGGATTTTCCGTAACCGGTGTGTCCGTATCCGGATTTACCGTATACGGCTTTTCCGTACACGGTGATTCCGAACACGGCTTTTTCCTTGGCATCTCATAGATCACATACTCCGCTCTGCCCATCCGACCGTTACTCTCACGCTGCTGGTTCCTTTCCAGATATCCAAGACGTTCCAGTTCTTTCAGAGCTGTAAGCACCCCATCTACGCCATCCGGTGTAATCGAAGATAATCCCCGTACCGAATAGTTCCATGTGTCCGGTAAACTAAGCAGCATAGAGAGAAGTCCTTTTCCTTTCAGGCTGAGACCCTGATCCCGCAGGTGGTAATTGCACATCGTTGTGTAATTGCTGTTTTTCTCAACCCTGAATACCGGCATGGTGCTCACCATCCTTTTTCGCAGGCTCCGCTTTTTTCTTCAGACATTTGCGCGGACGATCTTCGCTGTCCTCCCGGCGATGGTATTTACCGGTATCCTGCATCATGCGTTCAAACGCCTGAAGGCGTCCCTCTGTAAAAAGCGTCATTCGATCACACCCCATTTCTTAAACAACTTGAAGAGATGATTCTTTCCCTTGCAGGTCACTCTCGTCTGCTGCACCAGTTTTCCGCTTCTGCCGTAGCAATCCCGGACAATAAAATAGCCCCTTGCAGATTTGTCTGCAAAAGGCATCAGCCAGCCGTTTGGACTGCGGTACAGATAGCGGTGATCCAGTAAGAGAGCCACCGCCGTCTTCTCCGGGATTCCGATTTCCTTACAGAAATTCCGGATGCAGGTGCAATCCTCCGAATTTACAAAGGTGTCGAAGTAGTCTGCCTTGGGCTGTGCCGCATCCAGCTGTTTGCGGATACCCTCAAGCTGCTCTCTCTCGGCCACAAGCTCCTTCGCCAGGGTGTAGATGACCTCCGGATGCTGAATCACCTGATCCAAAATGGAATCGCTCATATACACTCCATGCTTGCGGATAGAAGGGAGAACTTCATCAAACACCCAGTGTTCAAATCGTTCTGCCGATGACAGCTTGCTGTGAACAATCAGCCGGTAAACATCGCCTTCCGTGATAAAGGAGATTTCAACGACCTGCTCTCCAGCATCCCCATACTGATTCACCTTCTGAACGACCCCCTCGCGTTTCATTAGGGGGCCTCTGCAATGGCGTTTCACTGCGGCGTAGGGATTCACATACCCCAACGCTTTCGCCACGTCGCTTGCACAGAAGAAGGTCTTGCCTGCCTCCTGTAACAACCGGATCGAACCAAACTCCTGGTTCTCAAACACCTTCATCATCTGCCTCGACTGTCCGCCATGACTGCCCACATCGGTGTCATGGGTCTTCTGATTGAAATCCGTCATACCTGTTACCTCCTGCTCAAATTTGTCTCGCCGGATTTCGCTCGGGGAAGCCGGCGCCGTTGTCCTCCACGAGGAAGTTCAGACGCTCCCCGTCTTCGGACATGCGGGCCTCGATGTGGACGAAAAAGCCCTTGTCCACGCTGTCCATCCCGTGCATCAGGCAGTTTTCCACGATGGGCTGGAGGATGAGCCTCGGGATGAGCGCGTCGTATACCTCCGGGTCAGCCTCGATCTGCCACTGCAGGCGGCTTCCGAAACGGCGGCGCTGAAGCTCAAGATAACAGCGCAGCAGGTCGAGGCAGCTGCGCACGCTGGCCGTCTCGCCGCCTCGGTTCAGGCTCAGCCGGAAAAACTGACCCATGTCGTAGACTATCTCCGCAGTCTGCTCGTCGTGGTTTTTCAACGCGCTCCAATAGGCGGTATGCAGCATGTTGTAGAGAAAATGCGGGTCCATCTGCATCTGGAGCATGGAGAGCTCAGCTTCCTTTTCACGGAGCTTGAGGACGTAGTTGAGCTCGACAAGGCGGCGGTTTTCCTCCACCATGTTGTTGAA
>OLPA01003172.1_pt1 | contig 11465 bp, 10 predicted proteins | sample 1672811 | NCBI WGS metagenome assembly OLPA01 (sample SAMEA3136726, study PRJEB25190) | human gut metagenome | biome: human gut; feature: human-associated habitat; material: faeces | place: Austria | collected 2013
GTCTCTGCCTCTTTGAGGGGGGAGAGCAGCCGCTCGTCCAAAATAAGCAGCTTCTCTTTCCGGAGCTTTTTCATGTAATCCCGGTACTGTAGTGCTCCGCCATCTCCTGGTAGGACTTGTTGAGCACTGTTTCCGTTCTGGAATTCTTCACCACGCCGGTCTTGAGGTTATCCGGCGTGAGGATGCGAGTGTCCGTGTCCACCAGAGCTGCCGTCTGCCCCGCCCAGTCCACCTGCATGGTCTCACCGGGCTTGTGCTCCAGGTACATGGTGGCTTTCGTTTTGTGGACATAGTCCGCATAATACTTATTGAACTGGGTGGATTTGTAGGGCAGCTCGCCGTTCTGATGGCACTGCTCACAGTATTCCACCCACAGCAGGCTCAAGGTGACGCCGCTCTTCTGCATCTCACGGTGTACCCACTCATAGTCCGGCATCTTGTAGACAGGATTTTTTTGCTCGGTTGGAAATAAACGCTGGGAAACTTCCTGCTGCGACATGGACTGAGCTTGCTGCCAGTCAAGTTTCTGTTCCCGAGCCCGGGCCAATGTGCGTGTGACCGTGTTGCGACCGCAACCAGCGGCATCTACGATCTCTCGGTGCGTGAGCCCCAGACTTTTCGGTCGAAGGATCTCTTTGTGATTGACCATGGTAAGACCTCCTAAAATGAATTTGCATCTGACGATGCTGAACTCATTTTAGTGGCTATTCTGTCAATGCACCATGGCTGCGATGACCTTGCACCATTTTAGCGGTTTGGCTGCACCATTCGTGCGGTCTACACGCACCGTTTCAGGCGACGTATTCAGCTTGAATTGAGCAATGGGACCGCCCGGATTGAGCAGTCCCACCGCTCAGGTTGAATATGGACAGAACAAATCAGTCAAGGTATCATAAATATAGTCGGAGTCAGATGTCCTGCAAACCCTTCCGCTTGCGCATGGATTCCTTGCCTCCAATGACCACGGTGTAAGCATCGTGGACGATTCGGTCGCAGCTGGCATCAGCCAGCAGTGGGTCAGACAACTTTTCCGGCCAGCCCGGAATGTCAAACTGGGAGCAGAAGATCGTGGAGTTTCGCTTGTACCGGGACTCCACGATTTCCAATAAGTCCCTGGCTTCCGTTTCTTTCAAAGGGTACAGAAGCCATTCGTCAATTATGAGCAATGCGTACTTCTTGTACTGGGCCATGAGCTTGCGAATCGTACCGTTGCCCCTGGCAATCTGGAATTCTACCAGAAGATCCGGGAGCCGGATGTACTTCACCGCATAAAACCGTCTTGCGGCAGCCATGCCCAGAGCGCAGGCGAGATAGGTTTTGCCGCTGCCGGTAGCTCCCAGCAGGATGATGTTGTGGTGCTCCTGAATGTAGTTGCAGGTGCTGAACCGCAGCAGTTCCTCCTGCTTCAGTCCTCTGTCGGGCAGATACTCCACATTTTCCAGACAAGCTCCCGGATCCGAGAAGGTTGCCTGCCGGATCAGCTTGTTCAGATGGTTATTCTTTCGGGCATTCCATTCCGCATCCACCAAAAGACCGAGCCGGTCCTCAAAGGTCATGTTTTGGAACTGCGGATCGGCAAGTTGATCCTTCAGGGCATTGGCCATAACACTCAGCTGCATTTCACGCAGCTTGGATACCGTTGTTTCAGTCAGCATCACTTATTCCCCCTTCCGTAGTAGTCAGCCCCACGGGTGAAACCGTACTGGGAAGAGGACGCAGTAGCCGTACTCTGCTCAGGGATGGCTTTATCCTGGCCGGATGCCAGAATAGCCTGAATATTCTTGAGAGAAGGGCGGGGTGTGTATTCCAATGCCCGTTTGCAAGCATTCTCCAGCCGTTCCGGAGTGTACTTGTCTGCCAGCTTCAGCAGACCCATGCAGGACTTGTAGCCCTGCTGTTCTACTTTGTAGCTGCCGAGAATAGCCCGGACAACGACCTGCGTGTTGCTGCCGACCTTACTGGCCCAGTGAATGAACCGTTCACCGTTCCACTGGACATACTTCTGGTGCTCTGGCGGCATATGCGCCTGGATCGTGCTGTATTGGTTAAACCGTCCGTACAGCCTGGGATGGGAACAGATTCGGTTTCCACCGTAGAAAACCTCTACCGTGGATCTGGTGAGCCGGACATCTACTTTCTGCTTGATGTACTCAAAGGGAACAGAATAGTTCATGCGCTCCACGGAAATGTGGTAATTTGGTCCCACCGTTGCCACTTTCCAGATGGCCAATTCAAAAGGTCTGGGCGGCAGAGGGCGCAGGAAGGGCCTCTCTTCTGCAAAGCTGCTGGCCCGGCTGCCTTCCCGCTTCTGGAAAGGTTTATGGTTGAACGCCTCCAGACGGTCCCAAATCGCCTCGTTCAGTTCCAATAGGGACAAAAACTGGCGGTTCCGCAGAGCGGCCAGTATGAAGGTAGAGATGATACCGACAGTACCCTCAACAGCAGCTTTATCCTTGGGAGCGCGGACTCTGGCAGGCAGAATTGCCGTGCCATAATGCTCTGCCAGCTCCTGGTACGATTTATTGAGAACAACCTCATCCTTCCCATGCTTTTGCACGCCGGTTTTCAGATTGTCGCACTGGATGATCCGTGTAACGCCGCCAAAGTATTTGTAGGCATTCACATGGGCAGTGGTCCATGAGTCCTGGTTCATGGAGAAAAAGGCTTCTACGTAGCTGTAGCCACTGTAGGGCAGGGTTGCCACGAACACATCGGCCGGGATAATTTCACCGGTGTCTGTGTCAATAACAGCGGCAGTATCGCCGGCCCAGTCCACCTGCATAACCTCGCCGGGCTTGTGGTTCAGGTGCATGGTGGCGTTTACCTTTGTCAGATAGTCCGCATAGTACTTGTTGAACTGGGTGGACTGGTATGGAATCTCACCCGCCGCCCGACACTGGTCGCAGTATTCCAGCCACAGCAGATTCAGGGTGATACCGCTGCGCTGGAGTTCCTTGTGGACATAGGCGTAGTCCGGCATCTTGTAGACAGGCTTCGAGGGGCTGGTCGGAAACAAACGCTCTGAGAGCTGCTTATCCGACATTTTCTCCGGCAGTGGCCATTGCAGGCCGCAGTTTGCTGCCCGTTGCAGGGTTGCTGCCACAGTGTTCCGAGCGCACTGGCAGCTTGACGCGATCTCGGTCTTGTTGAGTCCCAGACTATGGAGTCTGAGAATCTCACGGTAATTGGTCATACAGGTGACCTCCTTGTAGATATTTACACCGCAAAATGCGATGCATATCTACATTTTACCGCAGTGCTCAACGACGGCGGCAAGCGTGCTCAATTCCGCCGGAATGGATGCTCAATTTGAGCGGTCGTGCTGCGCAATCTCGCGCGGAATACTCACGTACCTTGCATCTTCTGCGATCCACTTTCCAACAGAGATGTATTCAAGCGCCTCCTCCAATTCTTCTTGGTCAATCAGCCAAGCGAAAATGAAGAGTTCATTGTGCCCGAATACTCGGAAATGTGAGCTGTTCAGTTTTTGACATTTCTTCTTCAGAATAGTCTCATGGTCGAACGTGCTGCCCCACGTCGCCCATGTTCCAGCCATATTCACGCCGCTATCTGTCCGAAAGGACAATACTCTTCCTTTCTCAATATTGTCTCTATCGATCTTTGTCAATTCATCATCCATCTTCCCGGAAATCCGCCCAGCTCGCGAAAGATCCTGAAGGATATCTTGCCTAAGCCCTGATGTTACTTCAACACCAACACTATGCTTTTCGCAGACGATATCCGGCGCATCAGCAAGAACAGCATCCTCATACTTTTCAGGATGCACATACATCAGCATTCTGCGTGCATGCTCTTCATCAAATTGCGTTCTCTGACGGATGGTGAACTGCTTCTCCATACAACGGCCTCCTTGTTAGATATATTATAGCACCATCCCTGAGAAGCTTCAACTTATGCTTTGAATGTATCATGCTATACAGGGTAATGTACCGGATCACACAACTGTGAAAGTAAGAGAATGTGTGTGCGCTTTGACGCATCAAGCGTTTGCTGATATACTATATATTATAGCGTGTTCACGCTATTGACAATAAAGAAATATCTGATATAATGGAACCATGCAGATAACGCAGGAGCAGTATGAAAAGATAGCGAAGCATCTCCCGAGACAGCGCGGAAACGTCAGCATGAGCAATCTTCAACTGATCAATGCGATCCTGTATGTCACGGAAAACGGCTGCAAGTGGAGGGCACTGCCGGAAGCCTATGGAAATTGGCATACGATCTATGTTCGCATGAACAGATGGAGCAAGAACGGAGTGCTCAGCCGAGTGTTTGCTGCGCTTCAAACGGAGGGAATCATCCAGATCAATGTAGAGGTAGTATGCCTTGACAGCACGACTGTCAAGGTTCATCCGGATGGGACCGGAGCTTTAAAAAAAGAGGAAAACAGGCGATCGGAAGATCACGCGGAGGACTCACCACGAAGATTCATATGGTTACCGCATCTGACCGATCGGCTGTCAGCTTTTCGCTCTCCGGAGGAGCAAAACACGACTCGCCGGAAGGAATGAAGCTGCTATTTTTTACCCCGGCCTGCCGTATTGGACAGTCGCTTCTCATGGATCGCGCATATGAGGGAGACAAAATGCGCGCTGTTGCCGAGAAACTGGGTTACAATCCGGTCGTTCCGCCGAAGAAGAATCGCATCGATCCATGGGAGTATGACAGGATACTCTACAAACGCAGAAACGAGGTCGAGCGTTTCTTTCGAAGAATCAAACGCTTTCGGAGGGCCTTTACTCGCTATGACAAGCTCGATATTGTTTTTGCTGGTTTTATCCTGTTCGCCATGATTTTTGATTCTTTAGTGTGAACTGACTCTAGTTACACCTGAGAATGACGATCAACACCGTTTGTCTATATGGACATGGTGCAGGAGGGATACGATGTATCTTGAGAAAATCAAAATTACCAATTTCCGTTGTTTTGATTCCGCAGGAATTGAAGCGTGTTTTAATAAAGGTGTCAACTCGGTCATAGGCGAAAACAATGCTGGAAAATCTGCACTCATCGATGCATTGAGAATCGCATTCTCAGCTGTACCTTATCAGCGTGATATTTATTTCAAGAAATCTGATTTTCATGTGGATTTATCTGGTGTTCAGGCTCGCGAAGCTCAGTTCGATCTGTATTTTGCTGAAGTACCAATGGAGCTGATTGAGATTTGGACACCTGAGTCGGACAATCATGGTGAATTCCATATCCGGTTTTATCTCACAAAAACTGCTGCAGGAGATGAAAAGGTAAAATTTGCAGCTTGGGGTGGTTCTTTTGAAGGCAATACGCTTTCATCGGATTTGTTCGATGCTATTGACATATCGTATCTGGGAGCGTTGAGGGATGCAGAAGAAGGTCTCCGTCCCTCACGCAATAGCCGATTGGCAGCATTGCTGGGAACTGTCGCTGATTCACCAGAAAAGCGGCAGGAACTGATTAACGTTTTGAACAACGCGAACCAGCAGCTTATGGAAAAAGAGCAGATTCGCAAAGTCAAAGACATCATCAATAGTAACTTGGGTGGTATTGAACAGGAAGTTCTGTCACAACGCATCGACATAGGTTTCACTGAACCGCGTTTTGAAGCAATTGCGAGCACTATTCGCTCCTGGGTCGGAATGAAATGGGTGCGAATTAGTAAGACGGATGTACCAGCAGAGCAACTGGTAGGCTTGTCTGCAAAACCTGGCTACAAGCAATGCATTGAAGTACACAACGACCATCTGCTGGTGAATATTCCTGTTTTGCTTCAAACGGCACATCTGCAAGGTGAAGATATCGCAGATGTGGAAGCCGCTCTGCAGAGATATCAGCAGTGTTTTGAATTGCAGCAAAATGGGTTGGGCTACAACAACTTAATCTACATGGCAACCATTTTAGGTGATATGTCTGTAGCTAAAGAAGGTATCTATCAACGCTTGCTTTTAGTTGAAGAACCCGAGGCTCATTTGCATCCCCAATTGCAAGAATTGATCTATGATTATTTCCAGAAACAACAAGAAGGCCGAGACATCCAGATCGTTTTCACTTCACACTCTCCAACACTGACATCAAAAATCGAACTTGATCAAATCAATCTACTGTATGAGCAGGACCATGCTATTCGTTGCATGCCAATGGCACAGTGTAAAGCTGCAGCCAATCCTACTGACAAAGCTCACCTAAAGAAGTATTTGGATGTAACAAAGTCTCAGATGTTCTTTGCAAAGGGACTCATTTTTGTGGAGGGCATTTCAGAGGCCCTGCTACTGCCTGATATAGCAGACGCATTGAAGCGTCCTTTAGACAAATATGCAGTTGAGGTTATCAATGTGGATAGCCTCGCGTTCAAGCCCTTCGCTCATCTACTATATCGTGATGACAGAATGCCATCCTTCTGTAAAGCTGCGATCATTACTGATGATGATCGTTGCCTTGAAAAGAATGATCAGTATATCAGTGCAGATATCGATTACGATGATGACATTGCTGGCATACAAAGCAAATTGGAAAGTGGAACTGCATCGGATCGTTTTCTTGAGGTACAGGCACTGTGCACCGAAGCATCTGTATTGCTATGCGGGGCAAAGAAAACCCTGGAATTTGAGTTGGCATTTTGCGATGATAACATCGCAGCAATGGTAAACATCTTGAAACGCATTTATCCGCAAGTCGGCATAAAACTGGAACAGCAAGTGGCGAAGTGTGCAACCACAGCAGAGAAGCAAATTGTTGTATGGTTGTTTATTCGTAAGCGCGATAAATGTAAAGGCGAATTGGCTCAAGCAATTAGTGAGCTGATTGCAAAAGGAATTAAGGATAATCAGGTCTACTTCCATATTCCTGATTATCTAAAAAGAGCTGTATATTATGTGACGGAACCGGTAGACGAGGATGAAAACGCATGAGTTTATCTAAACAACAGATTGCCTATGTAAATGCAACTGGAAACACTGTGCTATGTGCATGTCCTGGCAGTGGGAAAACATATGCAGTTGTTGAAAAAGCAAAGAAGCTTATGCGTGAATGGGATAAATCCCATTGTGGCATCGCCGTTCTTTCGTTTACTAATGTCGCAATCGATGAAATCAAGAAAGCAGTACTGACAGAACAAGGCATAGCATATCCCCACTACTTTGGTACTGTAGACAGCTTTATTGACGATGTTTTTCTGCGATATGCTGGTTCTTTTTTTGCATCTCCGCGCCGTCCGCACATAATCTTCGAGCATGATACTACTCACTTCCAATGGCGCCCAGAGTGCTATTCAAAGGGCTGCGTTAGTGATATTGCGTCCTTCCATTGGAATGCCAATTTGGAGTTGCTTCATGGTAAACGTAAGGTATCATGTCCTCCAGATCGTGACAAGCTAACACTCTGTTACCGCTACAAAAAACAGTTGTTGCAAAAAGGAATCGTATACCAAATCGATGTACCTATGCTTTGTACTCGTGTTCTGCAGAAGCATCCTCAAATTGCCCAAGCGATCGCTAAACGATACCCTGTGATAATTATTGATGAAGCACAGGACACATCGAAAGAACAAATGGCCTTTTTTGACTTGCTGCGCATGCACGGTGTACGCTCCATAGATTTGATTGGCGACCCTGACCAGTCAATATATGAGTGGCGTAATGCTACCCCAGAATGTTTTGTTCAAAAGATGACAGATGAAGATTGGAATACCCTCTATTTAACGGAGAATCGTAGAAGTTCTCAGTTGATTTGCAATGCCACAGCAGCGTTTTCTAAGACGCTCGAAGGTAAAGCCCCGACCACTGCTGTCGGCGATTGCATGGAGTATCCACAGAAGCCACAGTTACTCTTATTGGCTGCAGGAAAAACTGAAGCAGACGCCCTTGCGCAATTTCGAGAAAAATGTGGACAGTTGGGTATTCCTGATGGAACTGTCGCTATCTTAACAAGAAAGGCGATATATACGGAACGCAAAGTTAAGGGTTTGTGGAAGTCTCAAGAAGTAAAGTTATTTGCAAATGCAGCTTATGAGTGGCTGTACGGATCAAGGAAACAGGCTTTTTCATATTGCGAACAAGCTTTGTATTTGATGTGTGTAGATGATTTGGATAATCAGCAGAAGCCAATCGAACAAGAAATTGAAAAGCAAATAGCCTACCAGGAGTGGCGAAAAGGCGTTCTTACGATTCTTATTGGAATGCCCTCTGCAAACATAGCTTTGTCGGAATGGATAACTGGTCTCAAAAGTCTTCTGCAGGGTATTCAACTTCCATTGACTTTTAGAGAAAAGCACAGTATTAATGATGTGATAAAGATCAAGAAATCCGACAATGAACAACCTGATTTCCAATCGAAGCCTTTGAAACGCTATTTTCAGCAAAAGGACACCGCATCAGTTGTGCGTTCCTCTATTCATGGTGTGAAAGGAGAAACATACGATGCGGTATTGATGCTTGCCCTCCAAGAAAAAGGAACCCGTACGCTCACAAGGGAATTGCTGTGTACCGGTGAATTGAATTGCGAAACGATGCGTATAGCATATGTTGCAATGACACGGCCACGTAAACACTTGGCTGTTGCAATTGCAAAACCATCAAATACCGATACCTTGAGGGCCCGCTTTCCGCAAGAGCAGTGGGAATATGTGTATGTGGACTGAGAAGAAAGATAAGGTTGTAACAAAACTGGCAAGCGATGCTTCTGGCTATCCATAAGCCATAACGCTTATTGGTGGAGCTATTCCCCAATCCCCCCCCAGAACGCATGATGAGATCATGCAGCTGCGCACCTAACGGCACTTTACATCAAAAGTATAGCCATTGTCCGCTACGCTCAATTGAGTAAATGCACAGTATTACGAAGAAAGGATGTTAGCTATGACAACTCCCAATATGTACTGGCCTGTATACAAAAACTTAGAAAAAGAGTTTCTCACTCTCGCTAACTATATTCATTTTTCTGACGATCAATTAGACACATATTCAATGTACATTGCAGATCTGATTGTAAGGTGCGCAATTGAGATTGAGGCGATTTCCAAGGAACTCTATTGTGCTCTTGGCGGCAACATGACTCCCACGGATATTAACGGTAATCCTCGCGACCTGTATTTTGATACGGACTGTTTGGGGCTATTGGAACAAAAGTGGTTTTTGAGTAAAAAGCAGATTGATGTTTCGGCAATAAACATATATTTTGCAGATGAAAAGAATCGCACTTTGACCCCCTTACACAAAGCACACAAGCGTGGCGATAGCAGTAGTAAATGGCAGAGAGCATACCAAGCGTTGAAACACGATAGAAAGAAGTCGATAAAAAAAGCAACGATCGAGAACCTACTTCATGCGTTGGGCTCACTATATATTTTGAATCTGTACTATATGGATGAAAGGATTGATATTGGCCGAGTTTATTTAGGTGACCATAGTTTTGATAACCGAGTTGGATCAGAACTCTTTTCAGCACATTACTGTCGTACAACCGGATTGTCTATGCAATTACATATGAATGATAGCTGTATCTCACCGCCGCTTGGTGAAGAAATGAACAAAGCTATTTTTGTCATCAAGTATGACGACAAGTCATTTGCAGAAATGCATAAGAATTTTTGTTTAGACCATCGAATCACAGTAGATCGCTTTGCGAATTCACCCGAAATCAAGAAGTATATAGCAGATCATCCTGAGTGTAAAGACAAATCCATCAATGAAATATGTATTGCTGCTGGTGGAACCAACTTGCTTGCGCGAATCATATGTATGCAAAACACAATGAGAGAAGTTAATTCAAGAATGGAGGCAGTACTAAATAAGCATACTGAGATCTACCCTGAACTGCTCCCGTTAGAGGACGAAAGTAAATAAGTCCCTATGAAAGCGAAGCCATTCTTTCTATTCGCTTTCATGGAGAGTTAAATTATCTCTGTTCAAGAAATGTCTTTCAATGATATATCCCGCATGTAGAGATTATTGAAACACAGATGTATACGCGATTATTTCTCAATACCTACTCTATGCACTTGATCAATATCTTCAATTATTCCTTCCTCAAGGTTTAGTAACAACTCAACATTAGCTTTCGCCTTCAGCATCTGCCGCATTTCATCCCTTGCCTGACGATACTCAGCATAGGTCTGCTTCTTTTCAGCGAGGAGTACAGCGTATTCAGCCCGAAGGGTTTTCATCGTGGGGAGCTTTTTTAAGCCAAGTTCATTAAAGGCTTTCTTAGCAGCTCTGTGCAGCGCAATTTCGCTTTCATGTTCAGCCAGAAACTTTTTTGAGTATCCGGATTGATGGTAGGCTGCATAGATCTCGCGGGTTTTGATGTAGTTCAGGATGTGTGTCTGCAGCACAGCATTGGCCGTGAGTTTTGCTTCAGTTTCCTGTAGATGACTCTGTAAACCGTTGCAGCGAGCTTCAGCCTGATCCGCTTTTTCTTTCAATTCGCTGTATTCAAGCAAGCCTGTTTCTGTCAGGTAGTTCAGCGTCTGAGCAATTTGCTTGATGTTGAATCGCTTCGCCCAGCGTTCATATCCATGGCCTTTGCCCGCGCGAAGCTGTGCCTGAATGTCAACGAGCAGGTTCACTTTCGGAACAGTAACATCAGGAGATTGCCGCTGCTGCCTGGGCTGATGCTGTCGTTCTCCAGCGAGGATCGCAGTCAGCGCGGGAAGATCGTAGGCTTCCCCCAGGGTGTCCAGCCGTTTGAATCGTGTCTGCCCAGGGCCGCGTATGCTGATCTGCTTGCCACGTTTGATCTCACAACCAACCGCCTTGAGCAGTTCCAGCAGTGCATCAAGGTCGGCTGGTTTTTGTGCGAGGGCGTCATCAATCAGGATACGGATTGCCTCACGCTGGGGCAGCTTGGCACGATCACCAAGCCACTTATTGTAGGCTTGCCCATGCTGCTTTGGATCTGCGACAATGGAATATCCATTCTCAATGCAGATCGTATCGCTGAGCCTGTGCAATGCACGGGTGGAGTTGAAGAAATTGCGAAACTTCCGATCACAATCAAGATTAACGGAATGAAAAATGATGTGGTTATGGATGTGCTGCTTATCTGTGTGGGTCGCAACGATGTAGGCATGATTGCCGTGGGTGAATCTACGTGCCAGTTCCTGCCCCATGCGGTTGGCTTCTTCCGGAGTGATTTCACCCGGCATAAAGGACTGGCGCATGTGATAGGCGATCACATCATCCTTGCCGCGATAACGCCCGGTGCGCTCAAGGTATTCTCGTTTTGCCAGCAGGAACTCGGCGTCAGCAGTACGGTGATCGCAGGCATAGCTGGTAATCAGCGCTCCCTTTTCAGTTTTGTCAGGCTTCTTGGAATAGTCGAGAATGTCCCGGATCGCAGTTCCCTCAGTGCGGCCTTTGCCCGCATGAAGGGGTATCAAACGAGTGGTAGCCATGTTACTACGCTCCTGTTACTATATAATGTCTACTGACCAACCCAAAAAGCATTGCGACACAAGGCAATCCCGGCAA
>OLPA01003178.1_pt1 | contig 11426 bp, 12 predicted proteins | sample 1672811 | NCBI WGS metagenome assembly OLPA01 (sample SAMEA3136726, study PRJEB25190) | human gut metagenome | biome: human gut; feature: human-associated habitat; material: faeces | place: Austria | collected 2013
GCAAAAAAGCGGCAGGGCGGCTTTTGCTTATTTCCGGGCCTCGTCAAAGGTCCGGAGAATTTTTTCAAAATAGGCTCTGACCGGCTCCGGAGCGGCAGGGGAGGGCGCGATGAAAACGAAGCGAAGCCCCTTGTGAGGCAGGCCTGTGAGAATATCGTAAAGCGCGTCCAGATTTTCGCCGTACCAGTCCTGCCAGTCCATTTTGGCGCGGAGGACGGCGTAAAGGCTCTTTTTATCCCGGCAGGAGGAGAAGTCCAGCGTCAGCACGCCGGAACACTTTTCCAAAAGGCCTTGGCAGCCGTCGGAAATATCCTGCCAGCTGCGCTGGAAGTCCCGGGTGTACCAGGGGTCCGCCACGGCTTTCCCGGAGCGGCCGGCGTATTCCATGAGCAGATGGAGTTTTCCGGCCGGATCCGGCCCGAAAAGGCGGCCCATGTCCCGCAGATTGGCCTGATCCATGCCGATGAGCAGGTCATATTTTTCATAGTCGTCCTTTATCATGCGCCGTGCCCGCTTACCGGAGCAGTCAATGCCATGCTCCGAGAGCAGCCGGGCCGCGGGGGGATAGACGCCGCTGCCGAGTTCGTCCGAATGAGTGGCAGCGGAAGCAATTTCATATTCCGCCTCAAGCCCTGCGCGGCATACCAGATCCTTCATTATAAATTCGGCGGTGGGGCTGCGGCAGATGTTGCCGTGGCACACGAAAAGTATTTTTATCATCTTTTTATAACTCCTCATAAGTCCTGTATTTCTTATCAAATGCTTGATATTACAGGATTTTTCGCACTTTTCGTGCAGCCTGAGCTTCCATCTGTTTTGAAGATATCTTCTCGAATCTTCTCAGGACTTCTCATGTTTTTTCCTGCAATATTGGTAAAGGCGTTGGTAAAGAAAGCCGCTTTACCAACGGGCAATTTTAAGCGTTCGCCACACGCAGCAGTTCATCTTTGGCGTCATCGAACTTCACATGGGTGTAGGTATTCAGCGTTACGCTGATGTCTGCATGACCCATGATGTACTGCAATGTCTTGGGGTTCATCCCGGATTTTGCCATATTGGAACAGAAGGTGTGTCTGCACACATGAGGGGTTATTTTCGGCATCTGGATGCGGTAGATTTTATTATACTTCTGGACAATATGCTCCAGGTACTTCTCCCAATGAAGTGCCACCATAGGCATATCGTTCTTGTCCAGAAACAGAAAACCAACGTATCCATCAACCATGGGTTCCGTTTTGGGGACCGCACGGTTGGCAATGATCCGACGGAAACAGGATGCTACCTCCTCGGTCATCGGAACATAGCGTATGCCGCTTTCTGTCTTTGGCTGCTGGATCACATACTCCATCTGTGATGTTCTCTGCAACTGATGATCCACCTTGATACGCATTTCCTCAAACTCAACATCCTGGATCGTAAGTCCACAGAATTCCGAGATACGAAGCCCTGTGTGAAAGAGAATATAGATCCCGTTGTAGTATCTGCTGAAATGCTTGTCCTCTTTGATGAACTTCAGAAGATCCCGTTCCTGTTTCCGGCTGATGGCTTCTCTCGTCACTGAGTCATTGACAACTACCGATGCCAGCTCAAAACCAAACGGATTCTTGCGGATCAGGTCATCATCCACCGCCATCTGGAATGCGGGTCTGAGAACGCCTCGAATCGAATGAATCGAGCTATACCCTCTGCCATCCACCTTCTGAAGCTTGATGAGCCATGCTTTAGCATCCGACAAGCGCACCTTGTCAATGCGCTGCCTACCGAACGGCTCTTTTTTCAAGATGTTGATTACCGTCTTGTATCCTGCAACCGTATTATGGCGAACGCCGGTTTTCAGAGACACATACTTTTCCACCAGTTCCAAAACCGTGAGCTTTCCACCGTTGGTTACGATGTGATCGAACAGATCAGCTTCAATCTGCTTTTCCTTTTCTCTCAGGGAAGGCTCTCGCTTTTTTCCCTTGGGCATAGGATCATTTTTATCCAGCCGCCAGCTGTACACATTTTGTTCTTTGCCATCCTCGTCCAGATAGCGGAACCGATACCTCCCATCCTTGCGCTGATACTCGCCTTCTCGCAAAATCCGATTGCGATTGTCTCGTCTTTTTTCATTCATTGAAATCTCTCCTCTAAAAGAAAGGAGAGCCAGACTTGCACTCTTATCATAGCACAAGTTTGGCTCTCCGTATAGCTTTGCCATGAAAGAATGGCAATCTGCCATCGACTTTTTGAAAGGCTATTATACAGCAGTGGCCTGATCCAGATACCTCTCAAATTTCTCCCGTTTGATCAAAGCACGGTTTCCATTCATCACATAAAAATCCTCGTTGGGATGCTCATCAATCAGCATCCGCAGCTTTTGTGTGGAGGTGTCATAATGAAAAAGGCTAATGTTGCATTGATAACCGTAGGATTGATTATTATTTTATTCGCTGTATTTTCGCCATTGAAAATAGCAGAAGTACATAATGTGTCTTGGCGAATTATAATTAGTTTATTAGGCTGTTTTTTATTTGTAGCTGGCATATATAAAACGGTTCGTAAATGTTAAATTTAATTTCAATACTTTATTATAAAAAACGAGCCAACAACCGCATTTTATATCTGCGTGTTATCGGCTCTGCGTCTTTGCGTCTGGCTCTTTGATAACTGACGTATTTAGTTAATTTACGTCAATTAGTGTTTTGTGCTCACACTTAGGGGAAAACAGAGGGAAGTTTTTAAGTTCTGTGTGCCCTCGTGTCTTGACGCGGGTTTTGCTCTCGCAGGCGGGGCAAAGCATCCATCGTTCACTTGGCTTATTTGGCTGTGTCATAGATCGTTCCATTAATAATTACGGATGAAAGACTGTTAATATCTACCAAACGATTGAACGTAAAAGTTACTCTGGCTGGGTCAGAAACGCTGTCAAGCAGACCATAAGTGGTATTATCCGTGAAGTGATCTGGCATACCGGCATTATCCAAAACAACATACTCTGTGCCATCATTATAATGAAGGACGATGCTGTTAATGTGGTTGACAGTTTCGTACCCCAACTTCGCATTGTAAATGCGAATACCAATCGGAGAAATAACGATGTTCCCATCTGCAACGGATAGACAGGCAATATTGCGTTCATTGGTATTGTTGAGTACGACGCTGCCAAGTATTTCTCCGTCGATGTTTGACCGAACCTGAAGTTCCAAATTGCCAAGCTGTTTATTCTCAGTCAAGCCCTCACTTCCAACATAGTATCTGCAAACATAGATTTTTGTATCTGTGGAGCGCGTAGCATCCAAATAATCTTCACCAGACCAGCCATCACCGCTTAAGCACGGACAGAATGATATGCTCCCTTCTTGAAAGAGAATGGTATTTTGACCTCGCACAAGGTAACCTGTTATTCCGGCAGGGTTTTCAATGCTGTAATAAAGGAGTCCAGACTGTGTATGGGAATCATACAGGTTAGCCTCAACAGAAAGTGTATATCCATCCCATGAGATAAAAGAGGTTTCGGATGAAATATATTGGGAGATTAATTCATCAGCGAGAGTTGTATCAACGGGAACACGCTCCCATCCGGGCAAGGCGACTGCCAACTCGCCATTCTCGTTGTACTCAATAACACCATCGCTTTTTGACTCAATGTTTTCTCCGAAAAAAGCATTGAGCATAGCTACGGGATTTTCGTAAGCTACGAAACCCACATAGGCAAATGCCGTGACGCTCAAGGAAAGAATAAGCACCGCTGCAATAAGCGCGGCGGAAAACCTGCGGACTGGCCTGGGGATAATGTTATCTGTATCATGGATTTTTCTATCAGTGTGAAGTTTTGATCTAGTAGCCTCCAGAATCTTTTGAGAGGAGGCAATATTCTTTATTTGAATATTGACGGAATCATCCTGTATATAGTCCATCATATCGGATATTTTCTTTTTCAACTTCATAGCCCCCTTTGCATAATACTTCTTTTAATTTGTTTCTGCCTCTCCGAAGCCTCGTTTTCACAGACAGAATGTTTATATTCATTTCGTCAGCTATTTGAGCCACGGACTGGTAGTAATAGTAATGACGCAGGAAACTTTCGCGATTAGGGTGTTGCATAGCAAGTATCGCGCTTTTAAGGAATTTCGATTGCTCCTCAATTTCCATGTCACGCTCGAGATCGGCATCAGATATAACAAGCATATCGTCATCCAATTTGTTTTTAACGGCCGTCACTTATAATATTGGAGAAAAAGCGATTTAGGTTTCACAATTCATAAAAATATTTTACCGGCGGTGTGAAAATAAGCAAGACAATCCATGTGAATGATAAAAGCGAATACGATAACTGCAGGCCAATTCTTTTTCCCGAATAAGCCCGGCGATAAATCGACGCAGCGCCGCCAGCCCGACACGGTGCTTGACGGCATGAGTGGACGCAGATTACGGATTGTCAGCGCCAAAGCAAAGGGAATCGAGGGAGTTGAAAAGCAGGGAGAATCGCACTCAAGGACATCTCTATGGCGGCGGGACGGCTTATGTGGATTCAGGGTGGTTTTTATGATATAATATAGTGCCGTTCAACAAATATGTGCCCAGCCCGGAAGGAGAGAATAAAAATGGACAGTGGAATTATTGAGCTTGATGTACACGGCATGAATCTGTATCAGGCCAGAACCGCCATTGATGCCAGGCTCCGCCGGGCGGGAGCGGGGATATACCGCATCAGGATTATCCATGGCTACCGCGGGGGCACAGCTCTGCGGGACGGGATAAGAAAGGCCTATTCCGGCCACCCCAGGGTGCTGAGAGTAGAACTGGGCTTGAATCAGGGCGTAACGGAGCTGGTGCTCCGGGAGTGGAGCTGAAAAAGAACATAAAAAAACGCCTCTGCGGGCGAAAAGGGCAAAAAAAGAAGCAACCCCTGACTGTGGCGGACAATCCGCTCTCACACAGCCAGGGGTTGCTTCTGTGAATTCTTGATATCTAACATCATGGTTACCTCGCTTTCTTTAAAATCAGACGCCGCACACAAATGGGATACGGGAAATACCTGGTATTACCAAAAACATTGCCGGAACCGCGGCGCCTTCGCCGGGCCGTTGACGCATCTCGTCACTGGGCGGGGCCTCTTATCTGTGCATTGGTATCCCCCTTTCTGATGTCAGGATATCAAAATCCCCAGCCTCTTTCAAGAGCAATTCTTACCGATTTTTGGGCCCGGGCTTTATGCATTGATACAAAAATAACGAATTGCGGGCAGGGATGACGGTGGGGATATTGACATCAAATGCCAAAAAAACTATAATAAAACTGTTGTGAGCCATAAACGGCCCCCTCCGGATCGGAGAGGGCCGTTTCAATATTTGCTGTTGGATTATTTGCGCGGAAAGCGGGATCTTTCTGCCTGAAGGAGATGCAGGTCTACAGAGAGGCCCAGAACGATATATACCAGCCAGAAGACGCCGAAGGCGAAAAGCCGGCTTGTGAGCAGGGGATAAGGGGCGATCAGACCCACGGCAAGCGCGTTATAAAAAACGGAGAGAGGGATAAAGGCCAAAAGCCAAATGTTGATTTTCCAGAAGCTTACGTGCAAAACACGTCTGGCCTCGGGAGGAGAACAGACAAAGCGGGCGCCGTACATCACACAGCCGGAGAACATGGGAATCATGCTGATAACCAGGTCGGAGACGTTCTGATACTCATACCACACCGCCGCCGAAAGCAGAAGGCCCAGAAGATTCAGGGCTGTGGCCGCGACGACAAAAACTTTCGGTTCCCACACCCGACCGGGCTTTTCGGGCGGCGGCTCAATGCCTCTGAGAATATAATCCGTGGTCACGCCAAAAAGCTCGCTCATGTAAACGATCCGCTCAAGATCGGGGGAACTCTGCTCGCTTTCCCATTTAGAGACGGCCTGCCGGGACACGCCCAGCCTGTCGGCCAGCTCCTCCTGAGAAAAGCCCTTTGTCTTTCGGAGGCTCTGAATTCTGTCCGCGATTGTCATGAACTGCACTTCCTTTCTGAACCCCATTATAGCAGGAGCGGCGGTTGCGTTTCCACCATGCTGCCGGGGCATTTTGGAAACCCGGGGTTGCATTTTGAAAAAAGGGGTTCAGGAATGCAGATAAAGCTTTCCCGAGCCGGCGTAACCCTGGGGCAGATAGCGCACAGAGGAGATGCGTGGGCCGGAGACACCGTATTTTTGATTATAACCGAAAAGATTGATGTATCTCTCCAGGTCTGCCTCCTCCGCCTCCATGGCACAGAGCAGCTCCAGCGTGGCCCGGGTATCGTCAATGGCCCGGTGGGTGTTCTGGGTCTGGAGCGCGTAGGCGGAGACGGCGTTTGCCAGCTTGTGAGGGAAGGGACGCCGGTCCTTGTAGACAGTCATGGCATCCAGCAGCTTCAGGCCCTGCAAAGCCTCCGCCTTTCCGAAGCGGAGAAGAAAATAGTACAGGAAGCACAGGTCAAACTGGGCGTTGTAGGCCGCCAGCAGCGTACGCCTGCCGCTGAGCGCCTCAACAAGCGACCGGCATGCCCGTTCCTTTTCAACGCCGTAGTTTTCCAGCATATCGTCGTTTATGCCGGTGAGGGAGACGATCTGGGGCGGAATCCTGCGGCCCGGGGAGAGGCGGATAAATTCGTCGTACTCATCCATGATGTCCCCGCTGAGCCGGAGAAAAGCCAGTTCTATGATCTCATCATTCCGGAAACTGAGGCCGGTGGTTTCGGTGTCAAGAACGATAATATTGTCAAAATCCTTAAAAAGCGAATCAAGCATATGTTTTTTTCTCTTTGTCTGTTTTTCGTCAGCGCTGGTGCTTGCCCTGATAGCCGCCGCGTCTGAGCGCAGCCGGGGACAGGTCAAAGTCCAGCAAAAAGGCGAAGAAGGGAACCGCCCGGTGCTCTTCCAGGAAACGGAAGATAAGCTTTGTAATGACCCAGGCCACGAGTCCGGAGAGAAGGCCGATCATTATGGCGGCAAGCACATCCGAGGGGTAGTGGGCTACCAGATAGTTTCTGGAGACGCCCATAAGGAACACCACCAGCACCGAGGGGAGAATGAGCTTTTTCCCCCGCATAAAGCAGAGGGCGCTCATGCCTGCCGCGGCGGCGGTGACATGCCCGGAGGGGAAGGAGAAACCGTCCTCCGCCGGGGAGCCTACTGCGGTCCACCACTGCTTATAAAGCGCCAGCGCTTCAAAGGGCCTGGGCCGGGCGACCCAATCCTTTAAAATGAGGTTTGTGATGAGCGCCCCGCAGCAGACAGCGCCGAAAACGCAGACCCCGATGGGCCGGGTCTTTGAAAAACACATGAGCGCAAGGGCCAGCAGGAAAAACAGCAGCCCCTTTTCTCCCAGCAGGGTAATAAGCTTCATAAAGGGCGTAAAAAACCCTCCCGCAGCCTGCGCAAGCGCGTGCAGCGCGCCGAGAATGGCCCCGTCGTAGCCGGAAAAAGCAGCGTTGAGCCACTGGGCCATAGCGGTAATATCCATAGGGTTACCTTCTTTCTGTCTTTTGGGCACATTATACCGTTTTCCGGCCCGGCTATCAAGGGCAAATTCCCCGCCTGCCGGGCTGAAACATGCTGTTGACAGAAGGTTAGAGGCGAGGTTAAAATAGTTTCGAAATAAGAATAAAGGAGAAGTGTATTAAATGAAACCTAAAGTGTTTTTTTCAAGAGATATAAGTCCCGAAAAGATAATTGAACTTTATGAGATGACCGGCAGGAAGCTGGAAGGCCGGGTGGCCGTAAAGGTCCACTCCGGAGAACCCGGAAACCAGAACTTCCTGCGCCCGGATTTCTGGCGGCCTGCGATAGAGCATGTGGGGGGCCATGTCGTGGAGTGCAACACCGGCTACGGCGGCCAGAGAGACACCAGCGAGCAGCATAGGAAAGCCATCGAGGCTCATGGCTGGAACCGCTACTTCCAGATTGACCTTATGGACGACGAAGGGCCGGACATGGAGCTTCCCATACCTCAGGGCAAGCACATCAAGGTTGACTATGTTGGCAAAAACCTGGCCAATTATGACTCCACCCTGGTGCTGGCCCACTTCAAGGGGCACCCCATGGGCGGCTACGGCGGGGCCCTGAAGCAGTTGGCCATTGGCTTTGCCTCCTCAAAGGGCAAGAAAATCATCCATGGGGCCGGCATCCAGCTTGGCATCGTGGCGGGAAAAGACGAGCCTAAGATCGATCAGGATTCTTTCCTGGAGTCTATGGCCGATGCGGCCTGGGCTGTGCAGAACTACTTTGGCGGCAGAGCCGTATATATAAACGTGATGAAGAACATGTCCGTGGACTGCGACTGCTGCGCAGTGGCGGAGGATCCCTGCATGAAGGACATCGGCATCCTGGCCTCGCTTGACCCCATCGCGATAGATCAGGCCTGTATCGACCTTATCTATGCCGCCGACGACCCAGGCCGGGAGCATTTCCTGGAGCGGCTTGAGAGCAGGCACGGCATCCATACGATTGAAGCCGCCGCCGAGTTGGGCTTCGGCTCAAGGGAATACGAGCTTGTGGAAGTCTGAATCGTGCTTTTGCCCCCGACCGGATGGCCGGGGGCAGACTTTATTTTAAGGAGAGGCGTCTTACTATAACGAAATAGCTGGGAATGAGCACGGCTATGGCCCCGAACCAGGCGGAAACCTCCGCCAGAAAAACGCCGCGCTCTCCTATAAAAGCCGGGAGGATAAAGACCATGGAGGTGCGCATTATAAACGCCGTCACGCCGGAGAGCATGGGTAAAACCGCGTTGCCCAGCCCCTGAAGGGCCGAGCGGAGGAGGTGCAGCAGATAGAGCACTGCCAGGAATATACTCATCATGGATAAATAGCCATAGCCCACGGTCAGGGCGCCCTCGACCTCTGCCAGGGAACCGGAAATAAAAAGACTCAGGATAGCCCGGCCGAACAGGAGCATCACGGACGAAATGAGCAGCGAGATACCCAGCGCCACAAGGACCGCCCGGCTGTCATGTCCCTTGTTCGAATTGACATAATCATTTCCTCGTCATGTTTTTACAGCGCCTATTTTATCAGCCCCTGAGGCGCTTGGCAACAGGAAGCAACAGGCCGCCGACCTGATTTTGCGGAAACGCTTTGCCGCTGGAAAAAATTCAGAAACGATTTTGGTTGACTATAAGCATATAAAAATGTAAAATATATTGATTGACTTGAATGCCATGGGAGGAAACTGATGGCGGAGCTTGGATTTGTAGACCTTCGGCGTATGTCCCATGCCTGTATTATATCGGCCCGGAGCCCGGAGGAGGCGCTGCGCACTGCCCGGCATATAGCGGCGGCGGCGGTCTGCACCGGCCAGGGCGGAAAGCCCTGCGGGCGCTGCCGCGCATGCCGCAAGGCCGGAGAGGGCATACACCCGGACATTATCCCTGTCTGCCGCCTGAGTGACGATAAGGGCCGGCAGAAGCGGGAGATCAGTGTGGATCAGATCCGCGCCGTTTCCGCGGACGCGGTTGTGCTGCCAAACGAGGCGGGGCGCAAGGTATATATAATAGAAGATGCGGACAGCATGAATATCCCTGCCCAGAACGCGGCGCTGAAGCTCCTTGAGGAGCCCCCCGCCGGGGTGATGTTCCTGCTCTGCGTGACAAACGCAGGCCAGCTTCTGCCCACGGTGCGCTCAAGATGCACGGAACTGAACCTCAACGGCGCTGCTGCCGGAGAGGCCGGAGAGAGCCGGGCGCTGGCGGCGGAATTTGTAAAATGCGCGGCCTCGGGCGACCCGGCCCGGCTCTGCCGTTGGTGCGGGAAGAATGAGGGTCTGGATTCCAGAGCCGCGGAGGCTTTTGTGGAGAGCGCCGGGGAGCTTCTGGCGGATATGCTCTGCGGCCGGGAGGAGGCCTTTGGCATGAGCCGGGAGGAACTGCTGAGGCTGCATGGGCTGCTGGGACGCTGCCAGGCCTGGCTTCGGGTCAATGTGGGCGTAAAACATATATTTGGACTGCTGGCGGTGGACGCCATCGCCGGCGGCGGAAACAGAGGATAAACAAATTGATCGAAGTAGTAAGCATAAAATTTAAAAACAGGGGCAAGTGTTATTCCTTTGCCCCCAATTCCCTGCAGATAAAAAGCGGGGACCGGGTCATCGTGGAGACGTCCAAGGGCCTTGAGATAGCCGACTGCTTCCGGGGCAACCATATGGTGGAGGACAACGCGGTGGTGCAGCCTCTGCGCCCGGTCGTGCGCCTTGCCACGGCGGATGACCTCCGGGTGGCAGAGCTGAACAAGCGCCGGGAAAAGGAGGCTTTTGAGATCTGCCAGCAGAAGATAGCTGAGCACGGGCTGGACATGAAGCTGGTGGATGTGGAGTGCAATTTCGAGGGGAACAAAACCATGTTCTTCTTCACCTCCGACGGCCGGGTGGATTTCCGGGAGCTGGTAAAGGATCTGGCGGGTATTTTCCGCAACCGCATAGAGCTGCGGCAGATTGGTGTCCGGGACGAGGCCAAGATGATAGGCGGCATCGGTATCTGCGGCCGCCCCTATTGTTGCAGCCAGTTTCTGGATGACTTTCAGCCCGTTTCCACCAAAATGGCCAAGGTCCAGTCCTTGTCCCTGAACCCCACCAAGATATCCGGCAGCTGCGGGAGGCTCATGTGCTGTCTGCGCTATGAACAGGAAGCCTATGAGGAGCTGATCAAAAAGGTGCCCAAGCAGGGAGCCTTTGTGGAGACAAAAGATGGCTATGGTACTGCTGTGCAGGTAAATCTGCTTCGCCAGACCGTGAAGGTCCGCCTTGACAGCGACGGGGACGATACCCTCCGCTCTTTCAAGGCAAACGAGCTTGCCGCCGTGCCCGGAGGCAGACCGAAAGACGGGGAGGCCCCCCCCTCCGTGCTCCATTATGTACCGGAGCCGGAGGAGGAAGAGGAAGAGCAGCCTGACCGTTGGGCGATGCCCGTGCTGATGGCGGAACCGGTGAGCGAGCCCGTGGTCCGGGAAGAGGAGCCCCAGAAGAAAAAGAACAACCGCCGCCGGGGCAAGGGAAGCCGGGCAGGAAAACCCAGAGCAGAGGGAGCCGAGAGCCAGGGCAAGTCCCAGCAGCCTAAAAGCGGGGACAGACCGCCCAAAGGCCGCAAACCCCAGCGCAGGGACGCCCAGACGGAGAAAAAGAACGAGGGCGGCTCTGCCGGAAACCAACAGAACCGCCCCCGGGCAGGAAAGGCGCTGGTAAAACCTGTAAAGGTGGAAAACCGGGAGGCCGCCGCTCCCCAGAAAGAGGGCGAGAAGAAAAATAACCGCCGCCGGGGCTGTTATTATGGCAGGCCCAAGGGCCAGAAGCAGGGCGGTGGGGAAAACAAGCCCAAGAGCTGAGGAATAAGAAACGGAGCACATTGTGCTCCGTTTGAGGCTGTCAAAAAACGTTTGTGAAGCGAAAAACAACGGAGCCGCGGGGGAGCTTGAGGGGGCAAGGCCCGCCTCAA
>OLPA01003180.1_pt1 | contig 11426 bp, 9 predicted proteins | sample 1672811 | NCBI WGS metagenome assembly OLPA01 (sample SAMEA3136726, study PRJEB25190) | human gut metagenome | biome: human gut; feature: human-associated habitat; material: faeces | place: Austria | collected 2013
GCACACCCCCCAGGGGGCCTTCTCTTGCCCCTGCGGGGCAATTCACCTTGTGTCGCCAAATCCGAATAAAGCCATAAGGGCCCTTAATAACCCTGGGCTTTATCTTTTTTAGCCCGCGTAGGCCAGCTCTTCGAACCACTCGCTTTCGGGTACGCCGTCTATCTTCCATGTGAGATAGTCGTACTCATCTTCGAAGGCTTGGATGGTTATCTTTGAGGTGGTGCCGTCCTCCGCCATGAGATCCGCGTAACTTTGCATATCGGTGCCCATTATGAGGAATTTTTCGCCCTTCTTGCCCTCGGCGGTGCTGCCGTCGCCCATGGTGAGCTTGAGGCCGTCGCGGCTGAGCTTGAGGGCGGAATAGTCCCACGCCTCGGAGAAGTTCTGGTATACTACGGTGTAATCGCTGCTGCGCACGAAGGCAAAGTCGTCGCCGGAATCGCCGGTGGAGAGCATAAAGTCGCAGGTAGCACCGTGAGTACCCAAAATGTCTATGGTAGTCTCTACGCTTACGCCGCCGTTGCCGTAAACGCACTGCACTGTGCCGGTGATGAACGCCTTCTTTACATTGCCGTTATGCACGCGGTATACGAAGGTGACGTAATCGTCGGAGGCCGCGTCGCCGGTGACGTAAAGCTCAGTGTAGCCATCGCCAACGACGGTATCGCCCACGTGTATGCAGCTTTCGTCAAGGCCGAGGAACCCCAGTTCGTCGGCGCTTTCCTTGCCGTTTATATTGAATTTTACGGTCACATTGTCGTCCTTATCCTGAACCACGGTGAATTTGACGGAATCGGCCTTGCCGTCAGCAGAGAGGGAGTCCTCGCTGTTAAGCTTTACGTCCTTCCACTGGTATATACCCAGCTCGTTTTCGTTTACGGCTGCTGTTACGCAGTACTTGAACTGGCCGGCAGTATCGCACTTTTCAAGGGTGAATACCATTCCGCCCAAGCGCTCGCCGCTGCCTAAATAAAGCCCGGTGCTTACCTTTACGGCGCTGCCGTCAGGTGTGATGCTATCTATCCTGGCTATTGTATCGCCCATATCGGAGGGGGCGAGCCTGTAAGCCTTTGCGGAATCGTCAAAGGTCACCGACTCGGCGAAGGAAACGGCTATCTTCGGAATACTGCGGTCGCCGCCAAAGGCAGCGGCAGCGTAATCTTCCATTGTGGAAGCGGGCACTGTCACATATCCCTGTTCGTCGGTGGTGACGGTAGGCTCGGCAGTTTCCGGCTCTATGCTCATGCCCCAGTTCACGCCGGTAAGGTACAGCACAGACCATATGAGGTCGTCGCTCTTGGCGTCGTATTTGGTATCGCTGTCTATACCTATGGAGCGCACTATGGAGTCCATTATGGGCAGCATGGCGTTTATGTTCCTGTCGTCTTCCTCGGATATGAACTCGCCGGTGTCATCTGCTTCGGTGGACGCAGTCTGGCCGCCCTCGGTACCGGGAGTTACGGGATCCATGGCGGTCTCCTTGGGCGCGCAGGCCGCGGCGCACAGCATTACGGCAATTATTACAGCTAAAAGCTTTTTCATTGTTTCCTCCTTAACAAAAACAAAAGATGAAGGGGACGCCTTCATCCTGCATTATAACACCCAAAACAGCGGCAGTGTTTTAATAATCCGTTAAGAGTTGGGCAGCTTGTCCATGGCCCTTTTGAACTGTATTGAAAACAGTATGGCGGTGAAGGTAACGGCAATAAAATCCGCAGCAGGTTCCGCCAGATATACCGCCATGGCCTTATCCGCCGGAAACAGGGCGGGCATGAGGTATATAAGGGGCAGGAGCAGCACGAATTTGCGCACCACCGCAACAGCTATTGAGGACTTTGCGCTGCCTATGGCGGTAAAGGTCATCTGGCATGCTATCTGTATGCCGAACATGAACATTACCGCGAAGTAACGCCGCATTGCCGACTGAGTAAATGCCGCAAGCTCTGCATTGGTAGTGAAAAGGCTTGTGAATACCTGAGGCAGCAGCATTATTATGAGCCACAGCGCCGTGGCGTATATGAAGCTGGACTTGAGCAGCAGCATGAATGCCCCGCGAACCCGCTTGGCATCCTTTGCGCCGTAGTTGTAGCTCACGATGGGCTGTGCGCCCTGGCCCAGGCCCTGAAGGGGCAGCATGGCGAACATATTGATGCTGGAGAGTATAGTCATGGCTCCCACAGCTATGTCGCCGCCGTATTTAAGCAGCGACGTATTGAAGCAGACGGATATGACGCTTTCGCTGGACTGCATTATGAACGCCGCAAGGCCCAGCGCAAGGCAGGGAAGTATTACCTTCGCTTTGAGGTGCATGTTTTCTTTTTTAAGCTTGAGTATGGTTTTTTCGCTCCTGAGAAAGAAGAGCACCCATACGCAGGATATACACTGGGAAATAATGGTGGCGAGAGCGGCGCCCCGTACCCCCATATCAAAGCCGAATATGAAAACCGGATCCAGAATTATATTGGATACCGCGCCTATAAGTACGGTGTACATGCTGGTCTTGGAGAAGCCCTGAGCGGTTATGAAGGCGTTCATGCCAAGGGTAAGCTGCACAAATATGGTGCCTGTGGCGTATATGTCCATGTACCCTACGGCGAATTCTATGGTGTCAGGGCTTGCACCAAAGGCGAGAAGCAGGTCCCGATCCCATATCAAAAGCGCCGAGGTGAGTATAGCTGATATTATTATCTGCAATACAAAGCAGTTGCCAAGTATATACTCTGCGGCGCTGTTGTCGCCGCGGCCCATGGCGATAGATGCCCGGGGAGCGCCGCCCATGGATACGAGGGCCGCGAAGGCAGATACTACCATTATGATTGGCATGCACACGCCCAGGCCGGTCAGGGCCAGCGAGCCGCCTTCCGCCATATGGCCTATATATATCCTGTCTACGATATTGTAGAGCATGTTGATTATTTGGGCTACTACGGAGGGTACCGCAAGTTTAAAAAGCAGCTTGCCCAGAGGCTCCGTGCCGAGGTATTGATTGTTCTTTTCCATCGTTCAGTTCTCTTTTCTCTTTAAATACACAAATAATTATATTCCCAAGTCTGCCGCTGTCAAATAAAGTTCCAATTTGGGAGCATCAAAAAAGCCCGGAATGCGGCGCTTTTTTATAAAGTGGACAGAACTGGGCCACATAACTTTCACAATTAATGATTTGTTAATTTGATTTAAAGCGGATTACGTATTACAATGCAGTATAAGCCATATATGGCATAATGAGGAGTAGAATGCGATGGAAAGCAAATCCACCGAGAAAAAGACGGCTGAGCAGAAGCCTATAATAGATCTGCGCAACGTTACCAAGGTCTACCGGGTTGGAAGCGTCGACGTCCATGCCCTGAGGGGAATAGACCTTCAGATAATGCCCGGAGAATTTTGCTGCATAATCGGCCGAAGCGGCAGCGGCAAATCCACCCTTCTGAACATGCTGGCAGGCCTCGAGCCCGTGACCAGCGGCGAGGTAGTCATAAACGGCAAGCACCTTGAAAGAATGAACCAGTCCGAGCTTATACTTTTCCGGCAGAAGTACGTGGGGTTCATATTCCAGTCCTTCAACCTCATGCCTTACTACACGGCCCTTGAAAACGTGGCGTTTCCGCTGTCGTTTAGGGGGGTGCCCTACGATAAGCGCATGAGGATGGCAAAGAAGGCGCTGAAGGACGTTGGCCTTGAAAGCCACATGAACCACATGCCGGGGCAGATGTCCGGCGGACAGCAGCAGCGCGTAGGCATAGCAAGGGCGCTGGTCACAGACCCGGACATAATATTCGCCGATGAGCCTACCGGCAACCTTGACTCCAAAACGTCGGACGATGTGATGCGCAGCATGTGTGATACGGTAAAGAGCCACGGCAAGACCTTCATAATGGTCACCCACGACCCAAATATGGCGGCATATGCGGACAAGGTAATAAACATACTTGACGGCCGCATAACGGATATATACTTCAACCGCCACGAAACCGTAGGCGACAAGGCCGAGATCAGTGAAGAAATAAAGAAGGAAGCTTAACACGGAGGAAAAATGATGAAGCGCGTTATTACTGTAATACTTGCCATGGCTATGGCGCTGTCGGTATGCTCGGTTGCGTATGCAGATGGAAGCGGAATTACCGTTCAAGAGACTAACGAAACATTTAAGGAAATAGATGGAACGGTCAGCGTTTCAGCAAGAATAGAAAGCAAACATAAGGATGCGTTTCTCAGGGTTATTCAGCCAACTGATGGCTATCCAGATAACGCCGCGTTGAGCGCCAGCTTTACTCCGGACGTGAATACGAGTTATATAAAAATACCGGAGGGCAACAGCCCTATTCAGTTTACTGTAAAAGTTGATTCGAGTACATCAGAAAACTGCAGCGTCACAATGTTGTTTTATTATTATGATGAAACTGATAATGGCAACAGCAAAGTGGTTTCTTGCACGTATAAGTTTACAATAAAACGCACCTCTCCCACCGGCGGCAATACCGGCGAAGGCGGGAATGCGGGTGATGGCACAGATAATGCCCAGACGGAGGAGCCCAAAAAGGAAGACAGCGAGTTCCGTATCCGCACATCAAGCGTTGACAGCAACGGCGTGTGCGTGCTTACGCCTTCAGGCGATTACGGCGACCAACTGGAGGTGCGGCTGCCCCTTACCTGCACCAACGGCTATGTGTATGACCTCAAGGTAACGCCGGTACTCAGCAACGACATAGAGAAGTTCCCCTTCGATATAGATCTGGTAGACTATACCCTTTCATACCCCGGCTCCATAGGCAGGGGGCAGGTAGTGGAGTTCCTGTATCATCTGCGTCTGAGCAAGAAGGCTACCGTAGGCGTAAAGCAGGTGGACTTCAACGTCACCTACCGCAATGACGAGGGCGACCTCAAGAGCGGCACGGTGAGCCTTTTCGTAAACGTCCGCAAGGGTCTGTCGCCCACCAGCGACAAGGATACCACCACCTCGGTGCCGAAGCTTATAATCGAAAGCTACAAGCTCAGCTCGGACAAGATTTACGCGGGCGAGACCTTCGATCTGGAGTTCACCATAAAGAATACATCCGACAGCACCAACCTGCAAAACGTGCAGATACACATAAAGGACGCGGGCGAAACGGCTACCATAGTTCCCGCCAGCGGCGGCAGCAATACGCTGTATATATCCAAAATTGGCAAGGGTCAAAGCAGCAGCCAGAAGGTATCCCTCCAGACCGCGCCCGACGCGACGGCAAAGGCATATACCCTCAATGTGGATTTCAGCTATGAATCCGCCAGCACCAACGCGGCCCATACCGCCAACGAGACTATAGCCGTGCCCATACTGCAAAAGATCAGGCTGAAGTGCGACGAGCCTACGGTATATGACGATGTGTCCTATCTGGATTCCAGTACCAGCATGTCCATCAAAATGTACAACATGGGCCGCTCCAGCATTTATAACTGTATCGTCGACGTGGAGGGAAATGGCCTCAAGCTTGAAGAGAGCTACTTCGGCGGCACCCTCAGCGCCGGCTCCACCCTTGCGGCAGATATATCCGTAATACCGTCTGAGGCAGGGGATATACAGGGCACCGTAGTAATATCCTACGAGGATGTATACGGCGAGCCCGGCGAGGAGCGGCTTCCCTTTACGCTCCACGTGGAGGACCCCAATGCCGGTATGGAAAACATGGAAGGCATGGAGGGCATGGGAGGCGAAGGCATGGAAGGCGGCATGACAGACCCCGGCATGGAGGGCGGCTCCAAGGGCTTCCCCTGGTGGGGCTGGGTTATAGGCGCGGGCGCGTTGGGCGGAGGCGGCTTCTTCGGCTTCAAGAAGCTCAAAAAGCGCAGGGCGCGCAGCCTGGAGGACGATGTTTAAATGCGTTTTACCGATATTTTAAGGACCGCCTTCATGAACCTGTGGCGGAGAAAGCTTAGGGCAGTGCTCACTGTGCTGGGCATGGTCATCGGCGTTTCCTCTATAGTCGTCATGATGAGCCTTGGCATAGGCATAAAAAAATCCACAATGGAGAGCTATGCCAGCATGGGCAGCCTTACAAATATTACCGTCAGCCGCTGGAGCTATAAGGAAACCGCCACGGGCGGCACCAGCACCGAGAAAAAGCTGGACAAAAAAGCGGTCGAGACCATCAGGAAGATACCCGGCGTAAAGTCTGTCATGCCGCAGATACAGACCTACGGCATACTGAAGAGCGGCAAGTGGATATCCGATTGCAGCATAATGGCCATAGACAGCTCCGTAGCGGAAGAGTTCGGTATAGAGCTTTCGGAGGGCCGCTACCCCAAGTACAAGCGAGGCAGCTCCAGCTATGAGATGGTGCTCAGCCAGGATGTGCTGAACTGGTTTTACGACCCCAATACCGGCAAGCAGGCGGTAGATCGCGATGGCAACCCCAAGGTCACAATGGAGTCTAAGTTCCAGATTACCTTCGACTATAACAACATTTACAACAACAATCCGGGCGGCATGGGGGATGAGGAGAACCAGCAGTCCGCCGGCAGAACCTATCGTATAGACCCGGTAGGTGTGGTATCTCCCAACAACAACGAATTTTCATGGTACTGCCTTATGGATATAGAGGCGGTGCAGAAGCTCGCCAAGGAAAACAGCGACTACATGCAGCTTGACACCAAGAATTACAACCGTGTCATGGTAAAATGCGAGAACACGGATGTCGTCTCCGAGGTCAAGGCCGCCATAGACGATATGGGGTACGGCACCAGTTCCCTTCAGGACGCACTTGAGCAGGCTGAAAAGCAGATGCAGCAGATACAGTACCTGCTGGGCGCCATAGGCGGCGTATCGCTGCTGGTCGCAGCCATAGGCATAATGAACACCATGATGATGAGCATATACGAGCGCACCAAGGAGATAGGCATAATAAAGGTGCTGGGCTGTCGTATGGACAACATAGCGGAGCTGTTTCTCACCGAGGCTGCCTATATAGGCTTCTTCGGCGGCGCTGCGGGCTTGGGCATAAGCTATGGTCTTTCAGCAGTAATAAATCACTTTGTGGGCGGGAGCGGATTCAAGAGCATAATACCCTTTTATCTTGCGGTAGGCGCAGTGCTCTTCTCTGTGACCGTGGCGATGCTCTCCGGCCTTTATCCGGCCATCAGGGCAATGCGGCTGAGCCCACTCAATGCAATAAGAAACGAGTAAAGGAGGAATCTTATGAAAAGCGTAAAGCCGGGCAGAGGACCTTCCGGGATGAATTTTATTGGCTCTGTAATCGCAATAGTATTCGGCATATTCTGGACGATCATGGCGGCACGTATGGGCGCGCCGGCGTTTTTCCCCATATTCGGCGTAATTTTCATAATAATGGGCATAGTGCAGGCTGCCTACAACTACAGGAACGCCACCGGTAAAAACCGCTACTCTTCCTTCGACATAACCGATGACGGGGAGGAGCCTGACCCGCTCGAGCAGCGCTTTGGCGGTACCGAATGCCGTGATGATACTGCGCAAAAGAGCAGCTTTACCGCCGCCTCCTTCTGCCCCTACTGTGGCAAGGGTGTGGACGGTGACTTTGAGTACTGCCCAAAGTGCGGCAAGAGACTGCCGCGGTAACAGCGCGGGCAATTTACAGATACCATCCCACCGCAAAGCGGTGGGATGGTTATTTTACTTGCAGTGTTCCCTTATTGCTCGGTCAATGAAGCTTCCGGTACCCTCGCCGCCGGCAAGGTCTATATTATCGTTTATTTCCCCGCCGCCGGAATACATCCTGCCAAGGCAGCAAAGTATCTGGTCGGAGCACTTATAAAAGTGCTCGTTTATGTAACCCTGAAGCTTGTTTACGAGCTGCTGCGCCGCATCTTCTGCAGGATCGGTATCCTTTATTGCGCCGAACTCCGCCATTATATCCATGAGCCCCTGATTTAGCTCATCTCGCTCCATGTCGCTCCTGTCCTTATCCTTCTCCTGAAACTCCTTGTACTCCCTGGTATTGCCGTAGGCTTCCTTTGTCTTTCTTGCGTACTCGTCTATCTTGGACGTATCGAATGCCTTAAAACTCAAATTTCTCACTCCTGTCGCTTTTATTCCACGGGCGAACTTGATCAGGTTGTCAAGGTGCTCCCGCTTCAGCTCAAGTAGCTTTATCTGCTGCTCAAGAGCCTTCCGCCTGTCGAAGCCCGAGCTGTCCATTATGGTCTTTATCTCCCCAAGGGGAAATTCCAGCTCGCGGAAAAGCAATATAGCCTGAAGCCGCTCCAGCGCCGTATCGTCATACAGCCTGTACCCGGCCCCCGTCACCTCGGTGGGCTTCAGCAGCCCTATAGTGTCGTAATAATGCAGCGTGCGCACGCTCACACCGGCCAATTTGCTAACTTCCTTTACCGTCTTCATCTTCTCAACACCTCCCGTGCGAATACAGCATAACGTATTACGCAGCGTCAGAGTCAATAACAAAAAATAAAAACCGGGTAAAATTTTTTGCCCGGTTTTTTATCCGTCAATTACAGACCCAGTACTTCCTTGTAAGCGTATACCCTGGGCGCCTTGCCCTGAAGAAACAGTATTCCGTCCAGCGCGCCTTTGGCAAATGTGCCGAAGTCATACGACCTGTGGGTGATCTCTATACGCTCTCCCTCCATGCCGAATATAAGAGTATGTGTGCTGGAGATGTCCCCTGCCCTTACGGAATGGTATCCGATATGGTCTTTTTTGCGGAGCCCCCGGCCCTTACGTCCGTAATCCGCAACGTCGGCAAGCTTTTCACCGCGGACGCCTGCGATGATCTCCCCCAGCTCCTTTGAGGTGCCGCTGGGAGCATCCAGCTTCTTGCTGTCATGCATTTCGATTATCTCGATATCCGATTCATCGCCTATGGACTCTGTGAGCATGCGCGCTATCTCGTATACCAGATTAACGGCCTTTGACGTGTTGTGGGCGATGAGTATGGGGATAGTCTTGGCGCACTCCTCAAGCTCAGCCATCTGCTCCTCCGTAAAGCCGGTAGTGCCCAGCATAAGGGGCTTTCTGTACTTTACACAAGCCCGTGCCACTTCCATGGCGCCCTCAGTGGTGGAAAAATCAACTACGCCGTCGCTCATGGCAACTACCTTTTCCACGTCGTCATAGGTGTTTGCGCCTACGAAGTCTGTCTTTGCGGCAACGCTCATGTCACAGCCTATGTAGTCCCTGCCCTTGGGGCCTATGCCGCCCACAATCTCAAAATCGCCGGGCCGCTTCAGCGCTTCTCTAGTCACAAGCTTGCCCATTTTTCCCCTCGGCGCACTTATCGCCAGCTTCATAAACTCATACCCTCCGTTTTTATTTTTTATACTACTTCTATCGCATGCTCTCCCTTGGCCTTTATGCAGCCTATTATGGCAGCATCAGGCGTATGAGCCTTTATATCGTCCAAAAGCCTGTGGGCCTGATTTTCCGGCAGGCTTATAAGCAGGCCGCCGGAGGTCTGCGGGTCAAACAGTATATCGGACACCGCTCTGTTTACAGTCTCGCATATGCTTACCTTGTCCTCTATGAATTCCCTGTTGCGGTATGCGCCCGCAGGAATTATGCCCATGTTAGCAAATTCCAGCGCGCCGGGAAGTATAGGTACCGCGTCCGCCTTTATCTCGGCGGTAAATCCGCTGCCCTCAGCCATCTCCCGGACGTGGCCCATAAGGCCGAAGCCAGTTATATCGGTGCAGGAATTCACCTCATATTTCAGCATGGATTGCTGCGCCTTTGCGTTGAGGGCGGTCATGGCAGCTATAAGGGACTTTTCGTACTCTCCCGAAAGGAGCTGTGCCTTTGCGGCGGTAGTGAGCACTCCGCTGCCTATGGCCTTTGTAAGTATGAGAAGATCTCCCTCCTTTGCTGAGGAGTTGGAAAGCACCTTATCTGGTCTTACAAATCCTGTCACGGCAAGCCCGTATTTCGGCTCCGGGTCCTCTATGGTGTGGCCGCCGCAGAGTATGGCGCCCGCTTCCAGCACCTTATCGGCGCCGCCCGCAAGTATTGCCTTTATGGCGTCCTGAGGCAGCTTCTTTGACGGAAAGCAGAACAGGTTGAGCGCCAGCTTGGGCGTACCTCCCATAGCGTATATGTCGCTTAGGGCATTTGCCGCCGCCACCTGTCCGAAGGTGTACGGGTCGTCCACCATAGGCGGGAAAAAGTCCACGGTCTGTATTATGGCCGTGTCGTCGTTTATCTTATATACCGCCGCATCGTCAGCCGTATCAAAGCCGACTATAAGCTTCGGATCGGAATTTTTCGGAAGAGTGGAAAGCATCGCGTCCAGTACCCCCGGACCTATCTTAGCCGCTCACCCCCCGCAGGAGGTCATAGTAGTCAAGCGCACGTCGTTGGACATTATTTAGTACGGTTCCTTTCGCATTCTAATAGCATTATACACCAATATGATATATTCCAACAAATATAATTATCAAATGCGCGAAACAATAAAAAGCCCCGCATATGGGGCCTTTTGTTGCAGTCGGGGATAACTGAAATTCAGTTGGGTGGGGAAAAACGTTAAATGGCACTTGTTTTTTCTTGTAATTTATTATAATATAAAACACAACATAAGTAAAATGAATGTTTCTATAAAGTAGTATGAACATTTCTCATTTCTAAAAGGAGCGGAACATCAGGTATGGATATTAAAAAACTTGAAGTCCTTCTAAAAGTCATAGAGACCAAGAGCCTTACCGCCGCTGGAAATCAGCTTGGCTTCACCCAATCCGGCGTCAGCCACCTTATCAAAACCATAGAGGACGAATTCGGCTTCCCGGTGCTGATACGCGGCAAGGGCGGAGTGCGGCTGACCGAAAACGGCCGGGCGCTGCTGCCCGCCATACGTGAGATACTCAATGCCAACGACCATATGGACCAGATAGTTGCCAATATCCGCGGTATGAGCTTCGGCAGGCTTCGCATAGGCACTTTTGCCAGCGCGTCTGTGCTGTGGCTCCCAAAGATAATAGAAGAATTCAGCCATGACTACCCCGGTATACAGATAGAAATAATCGTAGGAGGCAACGACTCCCTTATAAGCCAACTTGACGAATCCTGCATCGACTTCGCCATAATGAGCAACCCGCCTCAGGGCTATGAGTGGATACACCTTGCCTCAGACCGCATGCTCGTCCTGCTTCCCCCCGGACACAGACTGGTAGACAAGGACAGAGTTACCCTCGACGAGATTGCTGACGATCCCTTCATACTCTCCAACGAGGGCTTTGACTACGATGTTTCACAGATAATCAAAGGCAGCGGCATAACCCCCCGCCTCTCATTTTCCACCATGGAAAACCGCGGCATAATCGCCATGATACAGCACGGCCTCGGCGTGACAGTGATGCCTGAGATGGTGTTGGACAGTCTTGAGTCCAACGTAATAACCAAAGAGCTTTCTCCCTGTGAATACCGTCACATGGGCATAATAGTAAAATCCGTCCATACCGCATCGCTGGCG
>OLPA01003186.1_pt1 | contig 11404 bp, 9 predicted proteins | sample 1672811 | NCBI WGS metagenome assembly OLPA01 (sample SAMEA3136726, study PRJEB25190) | human gut metagenome | biome: human gut; feature: human-associated habitat; material: faeces | place: Austria | collected 2013
GATGTATTTTCCGGTATCTGCATTACTGATTGAATACATGATCCTGACAGTGGTAGAAAGCAAGGATTCCTATGGTTATGAAATCAGTCAGACAGTCAAGAAAGCTGCTGATATTAAAGAATCTACATTGTATCCGATATTGAAGAAACTGCAGAAAGCAGGATATCTGACTACCTACTCACAGGAGTATCAGGGACGAAAGAGAAAATATTACTCAATTACAGAGGAAGGAAGGGCACAGATTACATATCTGAGCAATGAGTGGCAGGTCTACAAGGATACGGTAGACGGTATTATCGAAGGGAGGATAAGAGGTTGAGCAGAGAGGAATATTTAAACCAGCTGCATAAATATCTGCGGAAGCTTCCGAGACAGGACTATGAAGATGCAATGGAATATTTTACCGAGTATTTTCAGGAGACAGATGAGGAAGGAGCAGAAGAACTGATGAAAGAACTTGGTACGCCGAAGGAGGCTGCCAGAGAACTGATGGCGAATCTTCTGAATAAGAAAATAGAAGATCATCAGAATTATGAAACAGATGGACAGACCAGAGCAGAACAGAAAGGTTCCGGAAAACATGTGGTATGGATAGCGCTATTGGTATTATTTGCAGCACCGGTAGGAGCTCCGCTTCTGGCAGCGTTTGCTGCAGTCGTTTTTGCATTAGTTGTGTGTGTATTTGCAATTTTGTTATGTGTAGTTTTATTTACGGCATGTCTGGTGCTTATTGGCGGGAAAATCCTTATCCGCGGTATACTGGCAGTTCCGTTTTCTATGAGCGGTTTTGCAATGCTTACAGGAAGTGGGCTGTTGGCTGTGGGCGCTGGCATCCTTGGTGTACTGTTGTGCGTATATCTATGTAAATGGAGCAGCATGCTGATTGCGAAGCTGGTACGCCGGATCACAGGCAGAAAGAGAGAGAGGTTAGAACGATGAAAAGATGGGCAAAGGTATGGCTTGCAGCAGGAGTCGGATGTTGTGTATGTGGTGCAGCTTTGACGGGCATCGGTGTTGCGAGCGGTGGAAGTAAATATGTGAAATCAGCAGATTTAAACAAAATGGATGGAGCTGCAAAAAAAAGCGATAATGAGATGGTTCTTGAGAAAACAAAGCTTGATGATTTCGACTCCGCAGACATCTCCATGACAGATATGAATTTGCAAGTAGTCAGTTCAGATGATCAGTACTGTTATATTTCTTATCGGGCATCCGATCAGAAAAAGGATCCGATCAGTTATCAGGTAAAGGATGGTAAATTAAGGATTCAGGAAAATAACAATGATGGGAAGACTTATTATCATGTTGATATCGGATTTTTGTCGGGTCTTTTGGGTGAAGGAACACTTACTACAGATGAAAATGTGGTAACAATTTACGTGCCGGAAGGTCAGAAATGGAAGCTTGCAGATATTAAATCGGATATGAGCAATATATTGCTGAATGGATGCGAAATCGAAAATGGAGCCGTTCAGACGGATTCAGGAGATGTATTTTTTAAAAATTGCGATTTCAATAATCTGAAAGTGAAAACGGATATGGGTGATCTTTGTTTTATTGGTAAAGAAGACGTGATGCGCACATGGAACATACAGGTGAATACTGATATGGGAGATATCAATGTAGATGATGCGCTGACCGGTAAGATGGTGGAAGACCAGGATGACTGTGATATTTCTTACACACAAAAAGGAACGGGCGGAAATCTGGTGATCCAGACTGACAGTGGAAATATAAGGCTGAAGTGCAGATAACGTTACTGTTTACTTCAGTTATGATACAGGGAATTCTTGGTGCATTCTGCGTCAGAGTGCCGATATCTTATATTATGAGTATCCAGCCAAATACCTCTCTGTTCCATATCGGACTGGCAACACCAATGTCCTCTATATTGCAGTTGATTCTCTGTGTTGGATTTATGCTCTGGCTGCAAAAAAACAGGCTGTTAGACGACAAGCATTAATACTCTCGTTCGTTTTGACTGGAAATTTTCTATTTATTAATTGCAAAATTCTCACAATCATATCAGGGTCAGAAGTTTTCAAAATCTCATCGCATAAACACGAGTGGTTTAATTATCTTCTGACCCTGATATTATTTTCATTGTAATTGTTTAGCCTGCTGAATAATTATTTTCTCTCTATAATATGATAGTAAGAACGCGCCGTCATAAGATAAATCAATCCATACACAACAGCAAAGATCAATACTGTTCCCGCCGTACATCCAATAAACAGCTTCGTATTTGTCATTCCAAAGAGCAGGAGCATTCTTCGGATCATTGGAAATGCCATGGTAATATGAAGCATTGCCATTAACAGCGGGAGGAAAAATACCATCAGAATCTGTCTGCGGACAGAACTTCTGACCTCCCGGCGGCTTAATCCAACCTTCTGCATGATCTCAAATCGTTTCTGATCTTCATATCCTTCAGAAATCTGTTTATAATAAATAATCATAGCTGTTCCCATAAGGAAAAGAGAACCGAGAAAGATTCCGATAAACAAAAGAGAACCATTATCCGCATAATAGGACTCATATTCCTGCTGGCGGATTCCGGAAGTTATCCATGAGTTTTCTGACAAGCCTCCGTTTTTCTTCAAGTCTTTAACAACCTCCATTACCGGGGTTCCAAAATCAATCTTATCTGTCTCCGAACCGGTAATATCCAGACCAAGATGAAGTGTCAGATCCTCTCCCGCAGGAGCAGAAGAAACGCCTTTATACATTTCTGTACGCATCTCATCAAATTTCTTAAAATCTTCATCTGTAACAACCAGCACTGCATTATCACTGACTGCATCTTCGCCACAGGTCAGGGGATTCTTATCCAGCCATTTTTTCACTGTAAATTCTGTCTCATCAACAGTAACTGAATCTTTCTGCACAGCTGAAGGATACCATGCAAAAATTTCACCATCATTAAGATTTGCAGAAATTCCTGTAAGTCTTTCATATTCTGCCTGAGTGAAAAGAGAAAGTACCAGTACCGAATCAGAATTTCGAATAGTATTTGCTGGTTTTATCAGAATCTGATCACCGTTTTTGCTGCATACGATATCCAGATAGATTTCCTCCACAGACCTTTCTACCGGAACTTTATTATCTGCAATAGCTTTTTCAAAAGCCTCTATTGCGGTCTGACATTCATCTTCGCTTATGCTGGTAACAGACATATCAACATCATACGGATAGCGATTCAGCATAATATCATTCATTCCGAAATAAATGGAAACTGTCATGGAAATCATAAGCAGAACACCTGTACTTAGTATACAGATACTTGCCAGACCGATTGCGTTCTGCTTCATTCGATAAAGCATTCCCGATATGCTGATAAAATTTCCAGTCCTGTAATAAAAACTCTTTCTGCGTCGGAGAAACTTCAGAATCACAATACTTCCTGCGGTAAAAAGCAGATAAGTCCCTGCCATAACAAGAATAACAGCAAGAAGAAATATCGTAATTGCCTTGATTGGAGATTCAGTCGTAACCGCAAGGTAATAGCCTGCGCCAAGGCAGATAAAACCAATCAATGCCATAAGCCATTTTGCTGCCGGTTCTTTTTCTCCGGTATTATTACCGCGAAGTAATTCTACCGGACGGCTTAAATGAATTTTCGCAAGGTTCAGAAACAGAATCATCAAAAATATGATACCAAACATGAACAGACAGGTAAAAATCCCCTTTACTGAAATATAAAATCCAAGCACTGAAGGGATATGAAGCAGCTTTAACAGCAAAAGAAGTGCCAGCTTACTTCCAATAATTCCGGCTGCAATACCGCCGGCAAATGAACCTATTGAGGTAATGATCGTTTCAAGAAACATTACGATTCCAATGTGATTTCTTTCCAGTCCAAGAATATTATAAAGACCTATCTCTTTCTGCCTTCTCTTCATCAGAAAACTGTTACTGTAGATCAGAAAAATAATACAGAAAATCTCTACGACTATCTCTCCTGTAAACACGATCATACGCACTTCATCCGCCTGACGCACTGCCTGATCCAGTGTCGGGCAGTCACGCAGAAATTCCATCATATAAATCATTGCAATACAGAAAATACAGGTGATCATGTATGGAATATATGTGCTTTTGTTGTTTCGGATATTCTGTTTTGCAAGTCTGGAAAAAATTCCCTTATGCATGCTGCTCACCACCTGTCGTAAGTATCGTAAGCGTATCCGCGATCATCTGATACATTTCCTGACACGATTTACTGCCTTTGTATATCTGATGAAAAACTTCTCCGTCTTTGATGAAAAGAACTCTGGAAGCATGGCTGGCTGCCTGTGCACTGTGTGTGACCATGAGGATTGTCTGTCCCTCTGCATTGATTTCACCAAATACGGAAAGAAGTGCTGATGCCGCCTTTGAATCAAGTGCGCCCGTCGGTTCATCCGCAAGAATCAGTTTGGGATTCGTGATCAACGCCCTTGCAACAGCAGCACGTTGTTTCTGACCACCGGAAACTTCATATGGAAATTTATCCAGAAGCTCTGTGATCTTAAGAGCCTGCGCAATCGGGCGGATTTTCTGTTCCATCTCACGATAATCTTCTCCTGTAAGAACAAGTGGAAGATAAATATTATCTCTCAGGCTGAAGGTATCCAGCAGATTAAAATCCTGAAAAACAAATCCAAGATTTTTCCTTCGGAATGCTGATATTTCTTTTTCTGTAAGGTATACGATATTTTTTCCTTCCAGAAGAACCTCTCCGGATGTCGGACGATCCAGAGACGCAAGAATATTCAGCAAGGTTGTCTTACCGGAACCAGATTCCCCCATAATCGCGACAAACTCACCTTCCTCTACAGAAAATGTAACATTTGAAAGCGCCTGTACCTTGTTTCCCCCGAAACGTGTACTGTATATTTTTTTGATATTTGTAACTTCAAGCAAAGCCATAAATGGGGCTCCTTTCTTTTAATTGATACCGTAAGTATAAGGATTTTTTACGGCTTCTGCCATCGAAACAGGTTACATTATATGAAAAAACCTTACATTTCTGTAAGGTTTCGTGTCACTTAAATATTAGCAGGTTTCCTCTAAAACGTGTAAAAAAACTCTAGAGCGTGTCTGAAAAAGGCTTTCTGCAAGATGTGCGTCACAATTTGTGGGATATTTTGCCCGGATGAGGGCGCCGTAGCGGGCTACGGCAACTGAATTCGGGTGAAATATCCCGCAAAGTGGGGCGTGCAGATTGCGGGAATGATTTTTCAGACACGCTCTAATACATACTCAAATCTTCAACTGAAAATTCAAGAAATACTTTCGTTCCTTTTCCTTCCGTAGAAGTTATATAAAGACGATGTCCCAGTTTGCGCATAATCTTGTTGCTGAGATACAGTCCGATACCTGTTGCGCGGTTATCATCCCGTCCGTTTACTCCGGTGTAGCCTTTTTCGAAAATTCGCGGAATATCTTCTGCACGAATACCAATTCCGGTATCTTCAATGACCAGTGTAAGGTTTTCTACTTTATTGCAGTCATCATTTCCTATCGAAATGCTTACATCATCTGTATCCAGAGATAATTTTTTCTCCAGATAAATTCGGATTCCTCCGGTCCGGGTATATTTCAGGGCATTGGATAAAATTTGTCCGATCACAAATCCCAGCCATTTTTCATCCGTCAGAACATCCTGCGAAATACTTTCATAAGTAAGTGTGAATTTCTTTGAGACAAAAATTCCTGCATATTTATGAATCTGATCACGTATGATCCGGTCAAGAGAACAACGGGAAAGTTTGAGATCCGAAGACATATCCTCTGTCCTTAGATAACCAAGAACCATCTCCACATACTGCTCAATTTTAAAAAGTTCCGAAAGTTTCTCTTTATTTTCCTCAGGACTCTCCTGAAGCAAAAGTCGCAGTGCAAAAATCGGCGTTTTGATCTGATGTGCCCACATCGTATAATAATCTGTCATGTCTTCAGATGCCTTCTGGCTGGCATTCTCCACATCGATACGCATCTGATTTAACTGCTGCATAATTTCCTGTTGGAATCTTTCATCCTGACCGACAGGAGAATCCATCTGTGAAAGATTGATATCCGGTGCAGCTGCAATCAATTCCAACTGTTCTACCTTTTTCCTGTATCTGTAAAATCCGTTCATACACGCACAAATACCAGTTATTAACCAGAAAACAGTAACATACACCATCGGTTCAATCGGCAGCTGATAAAGAAAGAAAATTATTTCTGCAAGCATTACAGGAAACAACTGCAGAATGATATAGAATTTAATTTTGCTTATATAATCCAGAAAAAGTTTCATAAAAAATCCTTTTATTTATACTGTCGTCTTATACCATATATCCAAGGCCTTTTTTGGTAATGATAAATTCTTTCAGTCCTTCTTTTTCCAGTTTCCTGCGCAGGCGGGTAATATTCACAGTCAGCGTATTATCATCAATAAAGCTGTCACTCTCCCATAGTTTCGTCATAATCGCATCTCTGGAAACAACCTTTCCGGCATGCTCCATCAATATTTCCAGAATGCGAAGCTCATTTTTTGTAAGATCAATATCGTTTCCATTCCACGTCAGTGTACAGCGTGAAGGACTCAGAACAATCCCTTTATATTCCAGAACATTTCCCGGAGTTCCAAAGGAATATGTGCGGCGCAGAATCGCCTGAATTTTTGCAATCAGTACATCCATATCAAACGGTTTTGCAATAAAATCATCTGCGCCACGACTCATCGCCATAACCATATTCATGTTATCTGCCGCCGAAGAAATAAAGATAACCGGAACCTGAGAAATTCTGCGTATTTCTTCACACCAGTGAAATCCATTATAAAAAGGCAGCTTCAGATCCAGCAGGACAAGCTGGGGATCTCTGCGTACAAATTCCTGTATAATATTGGAAAAATCCTCCGCACAGGATACATCATATCCCCAGGACGAAAGATTCTTTTTCAGTACTTCTGAGATGATCTCATCATCCTCTACGATAAAAATACGATACATAGTTATCCCTTCCCTCTGTTCCACCCACTGCTTATTGCTCTCCGCAAATGCAGCAGGTGACTCGATTCATTTAAAAAGCACTCAGGAATCTCTATCTGATAAAATGTGTGAATGCATGTTCTTCCTTTTCCGGAAGTCCAAACTGCTTTTTACCAAGTTCGATACTCTTCATCAGAAAAGTCATATTTCTGGCGAGTACACGCATGGTCTGCTTTCCTTCTTCATCCCTGTCAGCTTCTCCCAGTTCGCGTCCATGTATGCAATTCCAGTACTGGCTGGCCGCAATCGGCATGTTTGATATGGTAAAATACTTGTTCAGCTCATCAAAAGTCGCTGAACAGCCTCCACGTCTTGCACAGACCACGCTTGCGCCCACTTTCATTGTTTTATCAAAAGATGTGCTGAAAAACAGTCTGTCAAGGGTGGCAATCAGTGTAGCATTCGCTGAAGCAAAATATACCGGACTGGCAACCACAATTCCATCCGCTTCTTCAAATTTCGGTGCCAGTTCATTCACCACATCATCAAAAACACATTTGCCAAGTTCCACACAACGTCTACAGGCAATGCATCCTCTTACATCTTTATTGCCTACCTGTACAATTTCCGCTTCTACACCTTCTACTTCGAATACTTTTTTCATTTCTTCTAATGCAATAAATGTATTTCCTTTTGTTCTCGGGCTGCCGTTGAGCATTAATACTTTCATTATGTACCTTCCTCTTTTCGTTATTTTTTTGCTCATTCAAAAACTCCTTATTATTCTGGATTTCATAAAAAATGTTTTTCTTATCTATTTCCATCTCTAGAATCAGAATTTATAACTGTTCTCTCACTAACATTAAAGCATATCCCAGAAGATTGTTGCCTTTCCATTTGCTTCGCTCAAACCTGTTTGGATCTCCCATGGATAAACCTATTCCCCAGATCTGATCTCTTACTGCACATTCAGCTAACACAGCATCACCTGTATCAACAAGTTGCCGTTTTAAATCTGCGTTTTGACTGAATTTCGCTTTTAATCCCTCATACACAATAACCTGCCTTACACCATTCCAGACATTTTCATCATAGTTATGTACTTTACGACCTAATTTCTTAATCTCAGCAACATCATCTGTATGAAGTATGTCATTAGCTATTTTTTCATCATGAAAGCGGCATGCTTTCTGATACATCATAAACTGCTCCATTGACGAAAAATCTATTCCCTTGACTGTAAAATGACTAAGATACCAGTTACTTAAATAGCCATTTTCTTCATCTGGGTTATGGAAACATATAACGTTCATTACATTTCACCTGCTTTCTTTTTATAAAATCATTTAATTTAGATAAACTACTGTTCTAATTTTCTCTATGAATTTGCACTGCTCACTGGTTTTTCCAGTTGCACAGTGTGTGCCTTTAAAGACTTCATATTATGAGGTCTTTTTCTTTTTTCCAAAATAGAAATAACTTTTCACATATCCGCCCTTTACCTCCTGATAGAGCAACTGATCATGCAATGTTTATAGTAAAATGCTATCTCCTTCTTCTGATAATCTTTACAATTCCGAAGATCAGCAACAAAATCACCCCAACAGCCACAATACAGATTCCCACAATCGCTATTGCAAATTTATTCGGATGTTTTATCAGATTTATGATGTTTTTGCTGTTGTCTGCAACTTTTCTTTCGTGTGTTGTATCATAATATTCCGGCACATTTGCAATTCCGTCTTTGTCTGTGTCTTCAAAGGATTGCATATACTCTGCAATTGCAGCCCAGGCTTTCAGTTCTTTTTTTCCATCCATGACTGCATAATCTTCCAGGTTCTCTATGGGATTGCCGTCTTTATCCTTAGGGATGATGGATATCAGTCCATAGGATTTGTCCAGAACAGAGCCAAGCATACGGCCTGTGTACAGATCGGTGACAACATGATATAATTTATCGTCCTGTATTTCTTCCCTTTCCCCGCCCTTGCCTGTCAGATAACAGTCTGTTACTTTATTTAAGATCATGCGGTGGGGATTATAGGTGAAATTCATTCCACTGCAATATAATCTGGCTATTGTCATAAAATCTGAAATTGAGGCATCTACCTCTGCCACTGTTTTCAGTTCTTTTCCTGTTAAATATGCACTGATCAGAGGATAACCTGCAAGTCCGTCCTTTCCTGTTCCCAGCGAGAAGGAGTTATATACCTGCTCCACTGTTATATTGCCTTTTGTATAAGTATCTCTTACAGTTCCGGCAGGTACGATTGCAACATCTACTTTTTCTCCGTCAGAGTCTCCTGTATTCTCTACTGCATATACATAAGCATCTGATATGATATCTCCCAGATTTAACTCCTCATGCTTTGTTTCCATCTCACTGAGGCTGTTAAATTCAATGTCATTCTCTGCCAGAATTTCCTCTCTGGTATAACCAAAATTGGAAAGATAATTGGTGTCAACAGTATCTGACAATTCATCTATTTTCTTCTGTGTGGCTTCATCTGCTTTGATTTCATCCGTAACCGGAACAAGCTCATAGGTATCCGTTTCCCACCGTCCATTCTCTTTCTGAGTCATGGAAATTGTTCCCAGGTTTTTCCCATATTCTCCACAGGATACGATGCAGGTATCTCCCTGCAGGATTGGTTCTGCCAACTGTGTGTGGGTATGTCCGCTGACAATCAGATCAATGTCCGGAACATTCTTTGCAAGGATTTCGTCCTCTGATACTTTTTCGTCCTCCCATGTTCCGCTGTGTGATACACAGGCGATCATGTCTACATCTTCGTTCTTTTTTATTTCCTCTACTGTTTCTCTGGCTGCTTCTGACGGGTCTTTGAAAAGAAGCTCGCAGGTAGGAGCGCAATCCAGAGAATCCTTGCCGAAAACACCCAGTACTGCAATCTTTACATCACCTTTTTGAATTACCGTATAGTCTTTTACTCCATATGTCTGAAATTCTTCATAAATCTGTTTCTGTCCTTCACTGAGGCCGGCTTTTTTCATTGCATCCCAGTCCACATTACACACAACCATCCTGGGAAGGTTTTCGCCTGAACTGACTGCGGCGTTCAGCATATCTGCCAGACCATCGGAGCCGTAATCAAATTCATGATTTCCCAGAGTTGTCACATCACAGCCCAGATATCCAAGCATCCGCAGTTCGGCGGCCTCAGTGTCATATACAGTCTGTATCAGAGTTCCCATAGAGAAGTCTCCGCCATCCAATATGAGTGTATCTGTATTCTCTTTCTCGTGCTCATTGATCAATGTTTTCAGCCGGGCAAACCCGCCGGTCTCCTGCTGTGTCCCGTCTACAATCGTTTGAAAGCTGTTCAAATGAGAATGCAGATCATGGGTGAACAGGATATCCAGATGTTTTGGCTCCTCTGAGGCGTTTACCTGATATCCTGTCAGTCCTGAAACGCTCAGCATAAATATAAATGTGAATGCGAATGCTTTTTTTAATAATTTCATAAAATTCTCCTGTAATATCAAAAATGGTTCCGCAGTATCATTTATCTTCCCGCAGGATAATGATACCATGAAACCATTTTACAAAAAAAAACTAATTTATCTTTCATCTCCCACAAAGAACAACGCCATTGTTCCCGGACCTGAATGAGCGCCGATGGTGGCTCCTACCTGATTCATGATAATCGTGTTGATCTGGTATTTTTCTTTTACTTTCTCTGCCACATAATTTGCATCTTCTTCGCAGTCGCCATGACTGATAAAGATGGTATGGCAGGTGTCATGATAGCTGCCGATTTTCTCATCCATAAGCTTTACCAGCTCCTGAAGGGATTTTTTACGGCCGCGGACTTTACCGATGGCAGTGAGTTTTCCGTCGTTGTCTACATGAAGGACCGGTTTAATATTCAGCATACTTCCTACTACTGCAGTAGTTCTGGAAATGCGGCCTCCGCGGTATAGGTGGTTTAAATCGTTGACTGTAAAAAGGTGTACCATATGAAGCCTGTTCTCTTCTGCCCATTTCGCAACTGTCTCCATATCTTCTCCCTGCTCTTTCTTCTCCTGTGCAAGGTAAACCAGAAGCCCCTGACCAAGGGAAGCGCCAAGAGAATCTACCACGATGATCTTGCGGTCCGGATAATCCTCCATCAGTTCCTCTGCTGCGATACGGCTGCTATTGTATGTACCGCTTAAGGCAGAGGAAAATGCAATATGAAGAATATCTTTTCCTTCTTTCAGGTAAGGCTCCAGCAGTGCTTTTGCATTTTCAGGATTTACCTGTGCTGTGGTTGGCATGGAACCGTTTCTCATTGCCTCATAAAATTCATGCTCCGGAAGGAAATTTCCATGTGTATAATTTTTTCCATCCATGGAATAACTGAGATACATGCAGCCTACTCCATGGTCTTTGAGATATTTCTCCGGAAGATCTGAATTGTTGTCGGTGGTGATCACATATT
>OLPA01003196.1_pt1 | contig 11372 bp, 10 predicted proteins | sample 1672811 | NCBI WGS metagenome assembly OLPA01 (sample SAMEA3136726, study PRJEB25190) | human gut metagenome | biome: human gut; feature: human-associated habitat; material: faeces | place: Austria | collected 2013
ATGAGTCTATGCTGCCACCTTACGGTGAATAATTGACAGCGCATATATGAAGATACTACAGATCAATAATGTGTATGATGTCGGCAGTACCGGAAAGCTGACAAGCGCACTCCACACCGGACTGCAAATGGATGGCTATGCGTCCGTTGTGTTGTATGGGAGAGGGCCTGATTCAGATGAAACCGGCGTTTACCGGTTATGTAATAATTTTTACGGGAAACTGAATCATTTGCGAGGCAACCTGCTGGGAGCACCATACGGCGGATGCATGTTGTCTACCAGAAGGGCTATCGCCATGATCTGCCGGGAAAAACCTGATGTGGTGCACCTTCAATGTCTCAACGGGTATTTTATCAATATTTACAAACTGATCGCATGGTTGAGAGATCATCGTATTCCTACGGTGTTGACTCTTCACGCGGAATTTATGTATACAGGGAACTGCGGGCACTCGCTGGATTGTGAGCGCTGGAAAGCAGCCTGTGGGCACTGCACCGCTTTTTGCAAGGCTACGGGAAATTACTTTTTTGATCGTACCCATAGCAACCACCAGAAAATGCAGAAGGCATTTTCCACATTTAACAAGAATTTGATCGTTGTGTCGGTCTCACCTTGGTTGGAACGACGCGCCAAAATGTCCTCCATTCTGGGATTGAAAGAACACAGCGTTATTTTTAACGGCGTTGATACCAGTATTTTTTGCCGCCGTAATATACCGGATTTGCGTGATAAATATCACACACAGTATCGGAATATTATATTTCATGCAACTGCAATGTTCCGAGATGATGAAGATGATTTGAAAGGCGGCTGGTACGTCTTGCAGTTGGCAAGACGAATGCCATCAGTATTGGTGATCGTTGCCGGAAAGTATCAATTGAGCACGGACGATCTGCCTGAAAATCTGATATTGCTGGGAGAAATACAGAATCAGCGACTACTTGCGGACTATTATACCTTAGCCGACCTGACGTTGATCACAAGCAAGCGTGAGACCTACTCTATGGTATGCGCAGAGAGCTTGTGCTGCGGGACCCCGGTAGTCGGTTTTTGTGCAGGCGCACCGGAAATGATCTCACTTCCGAATTACAGTGAGTTTATTTCCCAGCGGAGTGAGTATCTGCTGGAGCAATGTATACAGCGCTGGCTGACAAAACGGGAAAGCTTATCGTCAGAAGAGATCGAAGCTTGCGCCCATAAAGTTTATGACATCAGCAGAATGGTGCGGGAATACGAGAATATATACAGGAGGGCATTATGCGACTGAGCCGGATAAAGGATAAGCTATTTCGGCTGAATTATTTGCTGGGTGCAGCAATTATCATGGGACAGCTTCTTGCGATGTCTGGTTTGACCAGCGCCCTTTTTTATACAACGTTTATCGTAACCTTATTGCTTTGGCTGTTTACGGCAGTAGAAGGTATGGATCGAATAGACGCTCTAGCCTTGATGATCGTAGCTCTGGCACTGATCAATGTTTTGCTCAACGGCTTGCTATGCGGTTCCAGCCTTTCATTTCAATATCTAAAAAAGTACATTATCTTTTCCTGTACGGTTTTATTTTTCTGTGTGGCAGAAAAGATGAAAATCGATCGGGAAACGAGGAAATTTCTGAGGGTCATTTATCTTTTCCTCGGTGTCATGCTGCTGTTATTCTATCTGACCCGGAATAGACAAATGCATTTATATAACGACAGAGTCACGCAATATCTGACCTTTCGCTTCACAAATCCAAACCTTACAGCACTGTTTTTGAGCTGTATGATCATGTTTATGGTGAAAGAGGCAAGCTGTGAGAAAAGGATCTGGGGTAAGGTTCTATATTTGGCAGCAGCCGGCATAGAAGTATTCTTTCTGATACAGACACAGTCGCGCAATGCCATACTTGCCATATCGATTTTCTTGGTGCTTATGCTGTTCCTGCGCCTGCGGCAACGCGCCCATCGTAAAATCAGCAAATGGGCTTTGTGCTTTATTTCGGTGTTTCCTCTGTTATTTGCGCTTCTTTATATGCGTTTTATCAATAGTCCGAAGCTGATAAGCCTTTTTGCTTTTTTTGCAGGCGAAGGAAAAAATCTGAATTCTCGTATGAAAATATGGCGACCAGCCTTTGAAGCATTTAGAGAATCTCCAATTCTGGGGGCCTACTATCAAGTAAGTAAAGGTACAGGCACGGCGCAGTTACATAATACGCATGTGGATATATTAGCGACCTATGGGATTTTGGTCTTTATCCTGATTTGTATCTATCTGTATCATTTGATGTGTTGTGTCCAGTATAAAAATGAAAGCCAGTCCATCTCATTGTGGGCTTTTGTCTGCACAACACTTCTTGGTGTGGGAGAGGCGGCGTTGTTTTCGGGCGGCCTTGGCATATACCTGTTTGCAGGATTATTTTTGGTCGGTGAAACAGAAGAAACAGGGGTTTACAATGAAGATCGTATTTCTGAGTAATTACTTCAGCCATCACCAACGTCCCTTATCTGATGCACTGGCAGCGTATCCGGATGTCGAATATTGCTTTGTTGAGACCACAGAAATGACTGAAGAGCGACGGGTACTGGGCTGGGGAACGCATGATAAGCCGGCTTATGTTTATCAGTTGGATGATCGGATCCGGCAGAATCTCGTGCATGCTGATGTTGTGATCGCCGGTTCCGCACCTGAAGCGCTTGTGAAGCGAGCGCTCAAGGCTGGGGCAGTGGTTTTTCGTTATTCTGAAAGGCCTTTAAAAGACGGTTGTGAGCCGCTCAAGTTTTTTCCCCGACTTCTTCGCTGGCGCTGGCGAAATCCCGGAGACAAGTCAATATACCTGCTTTCAGCCGGTGCATTTTCAGCCGGCGATTATGCGAAGTTTGGACTCTTTCGTAGGAAGGCTTTTAAATGGGGGTATTTTCCTCCCTGCAAGCAATATAAAAATCCGGATGTCCTTTTATCTGAAAAAGACGCCAAGGAACTGCTATGGTGTGGTCGCTATCTGGATTGGAAGCACCCCGACGATGTGATCTCAATGGCTACACGTCTAAAGGCCGACGGTTGTAACTTCACGATAAAAATGATCGGTACGGGGCCAATGGAATACCAGCTGAAACAGATGATAGAGACTGCGGGATTACAGCAGCAAATTCAACTTTTGGGTACAATGTCACCAGAACGCGTGCGTAATCACATGGAGCATGCGGGAATATTCCTTTTTACAAGCGACAAAAGAGAAGGCTGGGGCGCAGTATTGAACGAAGCCATGAACAGCGGCTGCGCGGTGGTAGCCGGTGATGCGATTGGCGCAACACCATATCTTGTGAAAAATGGTGAAAACGGGATGGTCTTCCCGTCGAAAAACGTAGAAGATCTGTCGGAGATCGTAAAGTCGCTATTGCAGCGCCCAGATAAACAGCGTGAGCTTGGCACGGCCGCTTATCGCACGATTACGGAACTATGGAATGGAGAGTTTGCCGCAATGCGCTTACTACAATTATCAAAGGCTATTATGGCTGGCGATAAGTATCCAGATCTATTTGCGGATGGGCCATGTAGCCGAGAGGAAAACATTCAGGAGAGTTGGCATACAAAATGAAAATATCTTCTGTGAAGCGAATGCTTACTTTGTACCTTGTCAACCACATTTTATCCGGTACCAGATTTTTTGCAGCCAAGCGCTGGCTTCTTCGGCACATAGGCTGGGTGATTGGTGAGGGCAGCTGCATTGTCGGGCCGGTTTTCAGTAGCGCTGTACTACAGATCGGATGCCATAGCTGGATCGGTCGTGAATTGACGGTCAATGGAAATGGAACGGTCATCATAGGAGACAATTGTGATATTGCTCCCGGAGTGACATTTTTTACAGGTGGCCATCTGATAGGCAATCAAGAACGACGTGCCGGTTTGGGAGAGAGTTATACCATCAAAATTGGAGATGGAACGTGGCTGGGGGGAAACTGCACGGTTCTGGGCAACACTTATGTCGGCAGTGGCTGCGTGATTGCCGCCTGCGCATGTGTGACAGAAAGCATACCGGATAACACGTTAGCAGGCGGTGTGCCCGCCCGCATGATCAGGAGTCTCTGCGATGAAGATTTGTCATCTTTTTAAAAACCGTGTTGTAAAAAATGCAGGCTGGCTGATTGGTGCGCGTGTTGTACAAATGCTTATCAGTCTTGCGGTCAGCATTCTTGTCACACGATTTCTTGGCCCTTCAAATTACGGACTGATCAATTATGGAACGGCCTACACGACATTTTTTATGTCGCTTTGCACATTGGGGATCAACTCCGTTCTGGTAAAGGAATTTATAGACCGGCGCTATGATGAAGGTATGATTCTGGGGACCGTACTTGTATTAAGGGCTGTGTCCAGCTTACTTTCTGCCCTTATTATTTGGGGAATTGTTTCTGTCGTGGATGCAGACGAGCCGATCACGATCACAGTAACTGTCCTTTGCAGCGTCGGTCTGATATTTAATATCTTTGAAGTATTTCATTATTGGTTTCAGTCTCAATTGAAATCCCGCGTTACAGCACTGGTGTCACTTTTGGCGTATATCATAACCGCGGCATATAAGGTTCTGCTGTATGTTTGGCAGAAAAGTGTTATATGGTTTGCCTTTGCTACTTCGGTGGACTACATTGTGGTAGCGATTGCTTTGCTGTTATGTTATCGAAAATATAATGGTGCACATCTGCGGTTTTCTTGGGCCTGCGGGTTGGCATTGTTAAAGAAAAGCTATCATTTTATTTTACCCAGTATGATGGTCGCTATCTATGGGTATGCAGACAAGTTCATGCTTAAGCACATGGTGAGCGACGCAGAAATCGGCTATTATTCCGTGGCGGCAAGTATCTGCGGGATGTGGACCTTTGTTTTATCCGCCATTATTGATTCGACATATCCTGTTATCATGGAAGCATACCAATCAGACCGCGAGCAATATTTGAAACGAAATCGGCAGCTGTATTCGCTTATATTCTATGTATCTGCCGTGGTATCGCTTGTGATTGCGGTATTGGGAAAATATATCATATGGTTTTTGTATGGTGAAAGTTTTTTGCCAGCGGCGGCGTCATTACAGGTCATCACATGGTACACCGCTTTTTCTTATCTGGGTGTAGCTCGCAATGCGTGGATCGTTTGTGAAGAAAAGCAACGCTATTTGAAATATGTCTATTTGTCTGCAGCAATCATAAATGTTGGACTAAACTTCTTGTTGATCCCGGTAATGCAAGCAACAGGCGCGGCGATTGCATCCCTGATCACGCAAATGTTTACCGTCCTTGTCGTGCCTCTTTTTATAAAAGATTTGCGCGAGAACGCAAAGTTGCTGTTCGAAGCAATTACGCTCAAAGACGTATTTTCTGCGAAAGAGAAAGGCAAAGCATGTTAGATTTTACCAACAAGACCCTCCTGATCACCGGAGGGACAGGCAGCTTTGGGCATGCCGTTCTGAATCGGTTTTTACCGACAGATATCAGGGAAATACGAATCTTTTCCCGGGATGAGAAAAAACAGGATGATATGCGGCATGCGTATCAGCTGAATTACCCCGACTATGCCGAAAAAATAAAGTTCTACATAGGGGATGTCCGCAATATTGATTCTGTCCGGGATGCAATGCACGACGTGGATTATATTTTTCACGCTGCGGCATTGAAACAGGTGCCATCCTGCGAATTCTTCCCCATGGAGGCTGTCCGCACCAATGTGGTCGGCACGGACAACGTATTGACCGCCGCCATTGGGGCCGGCGTAAAGGCGGTGATCTGCCTTTCCACGGATAAAGCTGCCTACCCGATCAATGCCATGGGCACCAGCAAGGCCATGATGGAGAAGGTTGCCGTGGCGAAAAGCCGCACTACCACCAGCACGAAGATCTGTTGTACCCGCTATGGCAATGTCATGTGTTCCCGCGGTTCTGTGATCCCGCTGTGGATCGATCAGATCCGGCAGGGGCAGCCCATTACGATCACCGAGCCCTCCATGACCAGATTCATCATGTCGCTGGAGGAAGCTGTAGATTTGGTATTATTTGCCTTCCAAAATGGAGCTAACGGTGATATACTGGTACAGAAGGCGCCGGCCTGTACGATACAGGATCAGGCACAGGCGGTGCTGGAGCTGTTCGACACAGAACATCGGAGCACCATGCAGACCATTGGGATCCGCCACGGGGAGAAAATGTACGAGACTCTGCTGACCAACGAAGAGTGTTCTAGGGCCGTGGATATGGGACAATTTTTCCGGGTGCCGTGCGATAACCGCGGTTTGAATTATGATAAGTATGTAAATCACGGGGATCAGATGCGTAACACGCTCAGCGAATTTAACAGCAATAATACGACACGGCTTACTGTTGAGCAGGTAAAGCAGAAGCTTTTGGCGCTGCCCTACATTCAGGAAGAACTGAAAAAACAGGAGGAATTACGGTGAACATCCTCATCACCGGGGCCAGGGGGTTCGCTGGAAAGAACCTCTGTGCGGCGCTGGCCAATATCAAAGAGCATAAGGATCGCACCCGGCCGGACCTTACCATCGACGAGATATTCCCATACGATCTGGATACCCCACCAGAGCTGCTGGAGAAATACTGCGCCAGGGCGGACTTCGTGTTCAACCTTGCGGGCGTCAACCGTCCAAAGGAGCAGAGCGAATTTATGCAGGGCAACTTCGGCTTCGCGTCCACGCTGCTGGACACCCTGAAGCGGCACCGCAACACCTGCCCCGTCATGCTGGCGTCCTCCATTCAGGCCACACTGATCGGTCGCTATGGCGACAGCGACTATGGCAAGTCCAAGCTGGCCGGTGAAAACCTGTTTTTCGACTATGCCGCCGAGACCGGCGCGAACGTCCTCGTGTACCGCTTCCCCAACCTGTTCGGCAAATGGTGCCGCCCCAATTACAACAGCGCGGTGGCCACGTTCTGCCACAACATAGCGCATGACCTGCCCATCACTGTGAACGACCGCGCCACTGAACTGGAACTGCTCTACATCGACGATCTGGTGTGCGAGATGCTGGACGCACTGGAGGGGCGGGAGCACCACTGTGAGTTCGACGGCCTGACCGCTGTCCCCTGCGATACCGGCCGCTACTGCGCCGTCCCCACCACCCATCATGTGACGCTGGGCGAGATCGCCGACCTGCTGGAGACGTTCAAGCGCCAGCCGGAAACGCTGCAAATGCCGGAGATCCCGGCAGGCAGTTTTGCCAAGAAGCTGTACAGCACCTATCTGTCTTATTTACCGAAGGAGAAGATCTCGTTTCCCCTGCGGATGAATACAGATGCCAGAGGCAGCTTCACGGAGCTGCTCAAGACCGCCAATTGCGGGCAGTTCAGCGTGAACATTTCCAAGCCTGGCATTACCAAGGGACAGCACTGGCACCACAGCAAATGGGAGCTTTTCATTGTGGTTTCCGGCCACGGCCTGATCCGGGAACGCCGGATCGGCTCCGACGAGGTGCTGGATTTTGAGGTCAGCGGCGATAAGATCGAAGCCGTACACATGCTGCCGGGCTATACCCACAGCATCACCAACCTCAGCGACAGCGAACCGCTGGTAACGCTGATGTGGGCCAATGAGCCCTTCGACCAGGAGCATCCTGATACATTTGGAGAGACTGTATGAACGAGCAAGCCATGCGATCCACGTATTCCGATATCCAATTCCAGAATGACGGGCGGCTGAAGCTGCTGATCATCGTGGGCACCCGCCCGGAGATCATCCGGCTGGCGGCTGTCATCGGCAAATGCCGCCGGTACTTTGACTGTATTTTGGCTCATACGGGACAGAACTACGACTATAACCTGAACGGCGTGTTCTTTCATGACCTGAAGCTGAAGGATCCCGAGGTGTATATGAACGCCGTAGGCGACGATCTGGGCGCGACGATAGGCAATATCATCAACTGCTCCTATAAGCTGATGGCGCAGATCAGACCGGACGCGCTGCTGATTTTAGGCGACACCAATTCCTGCCTGTCCGCCATTGCGGCCAAGCGCCTGCACATCCCTATTTTCCATATGGAGGCCGGCAACCGCTGTAAGGACGAGTGTCTGCCGGAGGAGACGAACCGCCGGATCGTGGACATCATCAGTGATGTGAATATGGCGTACTCCGAACATGCCCGCCGGTATCTGGCGGAGTGTGGTCTGCCCAAGGAGCGCACCTATGTGACCGGCTCGCCTATGGCGGAGGTACTGCATCAGAATCTGGCGGAAATCGAGAGCAGCGACATTCTGGGGAAATTGGGGCTGACGCCAAAGCGGTACATCCTGCTTTCCGCGCACCGTGAAGAGAACATCGACACGGAGAAGAATTTCACCAGCCTGTTCACCGCCATCAACCGGCTGGCGGAGCGGTACAATATGCCGATCCTGTACTCCTGTCATCCCCGCTCCCGGAAGCGGCTGGAGCAGAGCGGATTCCAGCTGGACAGCCGCGTGATCCGCCATGAGCCGCTGGGCTTTCATGACTATAACCGCCTTCAGATGAACGCCTTCTGCGTAGTCTCCGACAGTGGTACGCTGCCGGAGGAGAGCAGCTTCTTCACCTCCATCGGCCATCCGTTCCCCGCCGTGTGCATACGCACCAGTACGGAGCGTCCGGAGGCGCTGGACAAGGGGTGCTTCGTGCTGGCGGGCATCGATGAGAAGGGCCTTTTGCAGGCTGTCGCCACGGCAGTGGACATGGACCGAAATGGAGATTACGGCATCCCCGTACCGGACTATCTTGACGTAACCGTCTCCACGAAGGTGGTCAAGATCATCCAGAGCTACACCGGCGTTGTGGACAAATTCGTCTGGAGGAAGTAAAAAGCGGGTTTTTGATTCGCAGAGAACAAACAAAATCTATCATAAACAAAAAATCACCGGACATCGGCCGATGTCCGGAGAGTTTCGCATCTGTTTACTTGTTCAGTATCCGCATGAACTCCTCGCCGGTGATGGTCTCCTTCTCATAGAGGTAGGTGGCCAGCTGGTCCAGCTTCTCCCGGTTGTCCATCAGGATCTTGACGGCCTTGTCGTGCTGCTTCTGCACCAGGGCCACCACCTGCTGGTCGATCTTGGTCTGGGTCTCGGCGGAGCAGGCAAGGGACGCGTCGCCGCCCAGATACTGGTTGGTGACCGTCTCCAGCGCCACCATGCCGAACTCGTCGCTCATACCGTAGCGGGTGATCATGGCCCGGGCCAGCTTGGTGGCCTGCTCGATATCGTTGGAGGCACCGGTGGTGACGGAGCCGAACACCACTTCCTCGGCGGCACGGCCGCCGGTAAAGGTGGCGATCTTGTTCTCGATCTCCTCCTTGGTCATCAGGTAGTGGTTGCCCTCCTCCACCTGCATGGTGTAGCCCAGGGCACCGGAGGTGCGGGGCACGATGGTGATCTTCTGCACGGGGGCGGAGTGGGTCTGCATGGCCGCCACCAGGGCGTGGCCCACCTCGTGATAGGACACGATCTTCTTCTCGTGGTCGGTCATAATGGCGTTCTTCTTCTGATAGCCGGCGATGACCACCTCGATGCTCTCCTCCAGGTCGGCCTGGGTGGCAAAGCGGCGGCCGTCACGGACGGCCCGCAGCGCCGCCTCGTTGACGATGTTGGCCAGCTCCGCGCCGGACGCGCCGGAGGCCATGCGGGCGATCTTGCTGAAGTCCACATCCTCGGCCACCTTGATCTTCCGGGCGTGTACCTTCAGGATCTCCTCGCGGCCCTTCAGGTCGGGCAGCTCCACGGGTACGCGGCGGTCGAAGCGGCCGGGACGGGTCAGGGCCGGGTCAAGGGACTCGGGGCGGTTGGTGGCCGCCAGGATGATGACGCCGTTGTTGCCCTCGAAGCCGTCCATCTCGGTCAGCAGCTGGTTCAGGGTCTGCTCACGCTCGTCGTTGCCGCCATATTGCCCGCCGCTGCGTTTCTGACCGATGGCGTCGATCTCGTCGATAAACACGATACAGGGCGCTTTCTCCTTGGCCTGATTGAACAGGTCGCGTACCTTGGATGCGCCCATGCCCACGAACATCTCCACAAATTCCGAGCCGGACATGGAGAAGAAAGGCACATTGGCTTCACCGGCTACGGCCTTGGCCAGCATCGTCTTGCCGGTTCCCGGAGGGCCGACAAGCAGGATGCCCTTGGGCATGGATGCGCCGATGTCTTGATACTTGCTGGGATCGTGGAGGTAGTTGACCACTTCCTGCAAATTCTCCTTGGCTTCGTCCTCACCGGCCACGTCATCAAACTTGATCCCTTCGGCGGATTTGACGTAGACCTTGGCGTTGGACTTGCCCATGTTGAACATCATGGAGTTCCCGCCGCCCATCTTCTTCATCATGCTGCGGGAGATGACCTGCCCGATGCCGATGAAGATGACCAGCGGCAGCACCCAGCCCAGGATGTCCACCAGCAGGGAGCTCTGCTGGATCTCCTCGCCGGTGGTGGAGACGCCGGCGTCCAGCAGGCGCTGCACCAGCCCGTCGTCAGGAACGATAGCGGTTTTATAGATGGTCTTTTCATCCTTGCTGGTAAACAGGATGCGGTTGCTCTGCTGCTGGATCTCCACCTGACCGATCTTGCCCTGCTCTGTCATGGATACAAAGGTGTTGTAGTCCACATCCTTGATCTGATGCTCTGCCAGCCACGGCATGGCCAGCAGGTTGAACAGCAGCACTACCAGAATAGCGATCATGTAGTAGTACAGCAGCGGTTTTTTCGGGGATTTCACTTCATTCATTTGGTATTTCCTCCGTATTTTCCAGGATGTTCTCCCGTTCCTCGCAGTTCATTTGCAGATCAATGGCCGACAGCGCCGCCAGCAGCGCGTGCCGCATGGCCTGTGCCGCAAAGTCGATGGCGTACTCGCCGTAGAGGCTGGCGGCCTCCGCTTGATCCTCCGTCACGTCGCTGCCCTCGCCGTGAACGTAGCCCGGCAGCTCATTTTGCAGGATATCCTGAATTTTCAGGTCGTACTCCAGCTGGGCGGCGGACAGGGCCGCCACGGCAGGGGAGTGGCTTTTGGCGATGCTCCTTTGCAGCAGCAGATCGTTCTCCCGGTACTCCTGCCACAGGCACCGCAGCGACCGTTGGATCTCCCGGTGATCCGCCCGCTGGCAGCACCGGAGACAGCGGATGGTCTGCTCATACTGCCGCTCCAGCTCACAGAGCTTTCCGGCGAATATCCCGTTTTTGGTTGACATGGGCAACTCTCCCTTGTTAATCGATGGTACTATTATAGCAGACGAAACGCCATCCCGCCACTATCAGTTTGCACCCTATGTCATGACAAAATCCCCAAAATGTCAAAATGAACTGCACCCCATTTGTTAGACAGTATGATATACTATCTAACAAGTGGGGTGTTTTGCTATGCCAAAAGGAGTACCAAACAAAC
>OLPA01003201.1_pt1 | contig 11367 bp, 14 predicted proteins | sample 1672811 | NCBI WGS metagenome assembly OLPA01 (sample SAMEA3136726, study PRJEB25190) | human gut metagenome | biome: human gut; feature: human-associated habitat; material: faeces | place: Austria | collected 2013
CGCAGCCCTTTTCGGCCTCCGCGCCGTTGTTGAGGAGGCCCACTCTGGGGTTATCCACACCCATTATATCGTGCATGTACGCAGACGCCATCACGGCAAACTGCTGAAGGTACGAGGGCTTGCAGTCAACGTTTGCGCCGCAGTCCATTATAAGCACACAGCCCTTTTCCGCCGGGAACACCACTCCTATGGCCGGACGCTTTACTCCTTCGATGCGCTTTATTATGAACGTGGCTCCCGCAAGTACCGCGCCGGTGCTGCCTGCCGATACCACGCAGTCAGCCTTCTTGTCGCGCACAAGCTCCATGGCTTTTACTAGGGAAGAATCCTTCTTCCTGCGTATGGCGAAGGTCGGCTGCTCGTCGCAGGATATTATTTCGGGTGAATGAAGAATGTCCACACGTGTACCATCATACTGATACTTTCCAAGCTCAGCCTTTATTCGCTCCTCGTCGCCGCAGAGGGTGACGGACATATCGGGATACTTTTTCAGGGCATCTATGCAGCCTTCCACTACCGCCGCCGGGGCATTGTCGCCGCCGAAAGCATCAACAGCTATTCTCATCTGTCGTCTCCTAATATAATACTAAGGAATATTATACAATATTTTTAACTAAAACAAAAGAGGCCCTTTTATCGGGAGCCCCTTGAGTTTTAAAATTTTCAGGCGATATTAGTCCTTATCCACTGCAACTGCCTGCTTGCCGTCGTAATAGCCGCACTTTTTGCATACACGATGAGCCAGCTTGGGCTCATGGCACTGCGGACATTCCACGATACCGGGAACGGTCAACTTCCAATGGGCTCTACGCTGGTCGCGCCTTGCCTTAGACGTTTTTCTCTTAGGGACTGCCATGGTTACACCTCCTTATCGTGATACAACAGCTGCTCCAGAGCGGAGAAAGGATTTTCCTTCTCTTTCTCTCTAACACAGGAACACTGAACTGTGTTCAAATCGCACCCGCAAACCGGGCAAAGCCCCTTACAATCCTCGCCGTCAAAGAAGTACTCGCCGTCTACCGTCAGTGGAGCGACGAACTTAAGCTCCCTGCCGAGATACTCCTGCCTGTCAAGAACTACGTCCTCATGGCATTTGCCTATCCGGCCCGGCTGTTTGAGTTCCTGTGCAACGTTAAGCTTCATATTTTTCCTTTCAAGAGCACACCTTACATATTTTATCTGTAAGACATTGATTTGTCAACTGATTATTTTGCCACAAGCCTGGCGGTATCCCTTGCGATGGTCATTTCCTCGTCGGTGGGGATAACAAAGATCTTTACCTTGCTCTCGGGCTTGCTTATGCAGACTTCTTCCCCCCGGGGACAGGTCATGTTGTAGTCGAAATCGGCTACTATGCCCATGTACTCCATATCCCTCAGGATATCCGCGCGTACCTCGCGGTCGTTCTCGCCTACGCCGGCAGTGAATACGATAGCGTCAGCACCGTTTAGTGCTGCCGCGTATGCGCCGATGTACTTCTTTACGGCATATACGAACATATCGAGGGCCAGCTTGGCTCGCTCATCGCCCTTCTCTGCGGCGGCGCCCAGATCGCGGAAGTCGCTGGAGATGCCGGAGATGCCCAGCATACCGCTCTTCTTGTTCATGTAGGTATCCATCTCCTTGGCAGTCATGCCGGTCTTATCCATCAGGAAGGGCATGATAGCGGGATCGATGCTGCCGCAGCGGGTACCCATGGGAAGGCCCTCAAGAGGGGTAAGTCCCATGGAGGTATCCACGCACTTGCCGGCCTTGGAGCAGCTAACGCTTGAGCCGTTTCCCAGATGGCAGGTGATGACCTTTGCGTTGGGGTTGCCCAGCAGCTCAAGGGCGCGGCCGGTGACGTACCTGTGGGAGGTTCCGTGGAAGCCGTAGCGGCGTACCTTATAGTTCTCATATGCCTCGTAGGGCAGAGCGTACATATAATGGGACTTCTCCATGGCCATGCCCCAGCCGGTATCGAATACCGCTACCATGGGTACGCCGGGCATGACGGCCATGCAGCCGCGGATGCCCATAAGGTTGGCGGGATTATGGAGAGGTCCGAGAGGAATGCAGTCCTCGATTGCCTTAAGCACTTCGTCATCGATGAGGATAGGATCATACAGCTTCTCGCCGCCATGGAGCACGCGATGGCCCACCGCGTCTATCTCGCTCATGTTCTTTATTACGCCGATCTCGGGATCCGCAAGAACCTCCAGAACCATGGCGATAGCGTCCTCGTGGTTCTTCATGTCCTGCTGCTTCTCGTACTTGTCGCCCTTGGCGGACTTGTAGGAGATCATGGAGCCGGGTATGCCTATGCGCTCACAGATGCCCTTTGCTATCACGCTGCTGTGATCAAGATCTATGAGCTGATACTTCAGGGAAGAGCTGCCTGCGTTGATTACGAGAATTTTCATTTATGTTTTTCCTCCGATAATGATTACATATTCTGTGCCTGAACGGCGGTAATGGCAACGACGGATACTATATCGTCAACGCTGCAGCCGCGGGACAGGTCGTTGATAGGCTTTGCGAAGCCCTGGCAGATGGGGCCTATGGCCTCTGCGCCTGCCAGACGCTGAACCAGCTTATAGCCAATGTTGCCCGCCTGCAGGTCTGGGAAGATCAGTACGTTGGCCTTGCCGGCAACAGGGCTTCCGGGGCTCTTGAGCTGGCCGACTTTTTCGACCAGAGCAGCATCCGCCTGAAGTTCGCCGTCCACGTTAAGCTCGGGAGCAAGCTCGTGTACCAGCCTGGTAGCTTCCGCTACGCGATCCACGTTCTCGTGCTTGGCGCTGCCCTTGGTGGAGAAGGAAAGCATGGCTACGCGGGGCTCCATTCCGCAAAGCGCCTTTGCGCTCTGTGCGGAGCTGATGGCTATGGCGGCCAGCTGCTCTGCGGTAGGGGCGATATTTACCGCGCAGTCGCCAAATACCAGCACGCCATTGTCACCGTATGCCTTGTTGGGAACTTCCATGATAAAGCAGCTGGAAACGGTGGATACGCCCTTTGCGGTCTTTATTATCTGGAGGCCGGGGCGGAGTGTGTTGCCGGTGGTATTTATAGCGCCGGAAACGAAGCCGTCAGCCTTGTCATCGTAAACCATCATAGCGGCGAAAAACAGGGGGTCGAGCATGGTCTTCTGCGCCTGCTCAAGGGTAACGCCCTTCTTTGCGCGCATTTCAGCGAACTTCTCGCAGTATCCGGGATACAGCTCAGAGGTAGCCGGGTCGATCATTGCAATGTCGTCCACGTTCACGTTGAACCTGGCAGCGGCAGCCTTGATATCCTCGCTTTTGCCGATAAGGGTGACCTTGGCGATGCCCTGATCGGTTATCAGCCTTGCGGCCTGAACGGTACGCTCCTCACTTCCCTCGGGAAGCACTATGTGCTTTACGTCAGCTTTTGCTTTTGCTTTGATGGTGTCGATGATAGACATTATTCCGTCTCCTTTCAAAAATCTGCTTTATGATACTTCCGTTATAAGCATACCTAGACTTTTGTATTATAGCATAAGTTTTCCAAATACAACAGCGCATAAACAAATTTCCCGCTTATTTTTCCCCTTTTCCCCCGGGCTTGGCTATCGTATAATGTAAGCATGAAATCAGTGGGAATAATAGCCGAATACAACCCCTTTCACAACGGCCACGCCTATCAGCTGCAAAAAGCCAAAGAGGCGTCCGGTGCCGATTTTGCCGTTGCCGTAATGAGTGGGGACTTCGTGCAGCGGGGCGAGCCCGCCATGTTCGAAAAGCGGCTTAGGGCCAAGTGGGCCCTCGAGAACGGCGCGGACATGGTCATAACGCTGCCCACGCCATTTGCCCTTGCCAGCGCCGAGGCATTTGCTCTCGGCGGCGTAACGCTACTTTCAAGAAGCGGCATAGCGGATTCCATAGCCTTCGGCAGCGAATGCGGCGATACGGACCTCATTTATCGTGCTGCGGACGTGCTGAACAACGAGCCTGACGAGTTGAAGGCGCTTATAAGGTCAAACATATCCCGGGGCCTTTCTTACCCTGACGCCAGGGCGCGTGCCTTCGGTGAGTACCTTCCTCCCGAGCTTGCGTCAGTGTTTTCTTCCCCAAACGACATACTTGGCATAGAATATATCCGCGCCATACGCCGCATCGACGCCACTCTGCAGCCCATCGCCATAGACCGCACCGGCGTTGCCCACGACAGCGCCCACACCTGCGGCGGATTTACCAGCGCGTCAAATATACGGCGATTGATCGTCTCAGGCGAATCGGAGCACATAAAGTCTTATATTCCAGAAGGCATTTACGAAGATATGCTCAGCGTTTTGGGTCGCACCGCCCCCATTATGCTGCAAAGCCTCTCCCGGGAGACCGTATATGCCCTGCGCCGCATGAGCAAGGAACAGCTCAAGTCGCTGCCTGACGTAACGGAAGGCCTTGAAAACCTGCTCTATTCCGCCTGCCGTAAATACGCCGATATCGGCTCCGTACTCACTGTGGTAAAAAGCCGCCGTTACACCATGGCCCGGCTCAAGCGCATATGCATGTGCGCCCTGCTCGGCATTTACGGCAGCCCCATGAAAAAGCTGGACAGCCTGTTCATACGCGTGCTTGGCATACGCCGCGAAGCGCAGTCTCTCCTCTCCGTCCTGCACGAAAAATCAGAGCTGCCCGTGTTCACACGCTACGGAGACGTATCAAAGCTCAATGAAAGACAGTCGGAGCTTATGGCGCTGGAAGTGCGCTGCGCCGACATAGCGGCATTGGGCAGGCCCTCCCCATCACCTGTGAAGTCCGACTTTTCCTATCCTCTGATTATAGTTTGACCACCGCTCCGCATACACATAACTGACCGTATGCGGAGGTGTTATCTTGAAAAGGCTCGTCACATATTCAGTATGCGCGCTTTGCTGCTGCGTATTGTTCCTGTACAGCCCTGCCGCCGTCTCATGGGCTTCGGCAGGCTTTTTGATCTGGCGCGATTCGCTCCTGCCCGCCCTGCTGCCATTTTTCGTCTGCGCCAGCGTAATGCAGAATGCCGGCGTATCCGGCAGGCTGGAGCGCGCCTCGCTTATATTTCTGTCCCTCATCTCCGGCGCGCCGGCCGGGGCAAGGCTGCTGTCAGGCTACGGCGAGCCTGACGCCCGCTCCGCCGCCATACTCAACAACGTCAGCCCCATCTTCATATACGCCTCCTTCTGCTCCGGCATGGTCGGCTGCCCGCGGCTTGCGCTTTACATAATCCCGGCTCAGTTTTTATCCGCAACAATAATGCTCATCCTCTTTCCCATACACATAAAATCCCGTCCGCAGGCATCCTGTCCCTCTCCCCTGCGTCTCCTGTCGAACGCCCTGCAGAGCAGCGTTTCGGCAATGCTTAACATATGCGCGGCTCTGGTGTTTTTCTCGGCGCTCATGGGCGGATTCGGAGCCATGCTGGGCGTCGGCAAAAGAGGCTCCCTGTCAGGCGCTCTGCTGTACGGAATGCTGGAAATGGCAGGCGGAAGCGCGGCGCTGAGCAAGCTCGGCATAGGCATGCGGCCCCTTGGAACCGCCGCTGCATTCGTTTTTTCCTTCGGCGGGCTGTGCGTCTACGCCCAGTCGCTGACTTTTGCGCCGCTGCCCTTCCTCCGCTATTTTTCTACGAAGCTGATGCAGGGCGCCCTTTCCGCAGCCATAGCCTATATTTTTCTCACGCTGTTTCCGCTGCCGCAGCCGGTGTACCGCTCCGTCACGGCGGATACGCTGCTGCACAATACGCTGTCCATTGCCGCGGCGCTGGGCGCTATGCTCATGGCGCTGTCCGTAGTGATGATGATAGGGGCGGCGGGGCGGTACAAAAAAGCCAAAAGAAAAAGCGCCCCGGGTGGAGCGCAATAAAGCTCAGGCTTTAGTCGTCAAAATCGTCATCGTCTTCGTCGTCGAAGTCGTCATCATCGAAGTTCTTGTGCTTCTTGAACAGGCCGAACAGGAAGCCGCCCTTCTTGTCGTCCTCTTCCTCGTCGTCATCGTAATAATCGTCATCGTCCTCGTCGTCGATGTTGTCTACGGGCTCGGCTGCCTTGCGCCTGCCGCGGTTGCTCTCGGATACAGAGTTGCGGGGCTCGGGCTTAGGCTGGGGAGATACCGGCTTGCGTGCGGGCTGCGCCGCGGCGGCAGCAGAGGCTGCCGTCTGCTGCTGTACGCTTGCCATTACGTCATCTGCGCTCATTGCCGGCTTTGAGGGCTGTGTGAACTGCTGTATAGGCTGTACGGGAGTGGCTACTCTCGCCCTTGCGCCCAGATCCTTGCGATTTACGTTGACCAGATTCTTGTACTCGTCGAGGAACCTTTCGAGATCTGCCAGTATGTCGTCGGCATAGGTCTTGGCATTCTCGAATACCTCGTTAGCATTGTACTCAGCCTTTGCGGCAAGGAGCTGCGCCCTCTTCTGGGCCTCCTGATATATCTCGTCCTCGGCGATGAGACGTTCGTACTCCTCACGGGCCTTTTCGAGCACCAGGTTGGCCTTGTTCTGCGCCTCTGCCACTATGGCGTCAGCTTTGGTATTGGCGGCGTCTATGGTCTCCTGCGCGGTGTCGTTTGCACTGTCTATAGTATTCTGAGCCTCTATCATAAGGCTGTTGGCCCGGCGTATATCCTCCGGAATAGTGGTCTTAAGGTCGCCCAGAAGGTCAAAAACCTCCTCAACGTCCACGGTGCGCTTGGTTGCGCTGCCGGAGAGCTTAGGTTTGGGGCTGTTCTCTATAAGATCCTCAAGCTGATCTATAATGTCGTAAATTTTGAGGTTCTGCATATTATTGCTCATCGCTTAATCAACCTTTCTGCGATTTTATTTTTTATTGCGTCGGGCACCAGCCCGTCGATATCCTTTCCGTAGGAAGCCATCTCCTTAACCGCGCTGGAGCTTATGAACTCAAGCTCCGGCCTTGCCAACAGATAAACAGTCTCTATATCGGGCCTCAGGAACTTATTTGCTCCCTCCATTGACCTTTCGTATTCAAGGTCGCTGCCGTTTCTTATTCCGCGTATTATAGCAGCGGCGCCCTTCTGCCTTGCGAAATCCACCGCAAGGCCGCTGTATGCCTCGGCGCAGACGTTGTTAAGTCCCTCCGCCCTTGCCGCCTCCATAAGCAGCCCGCACCGTTCATCGGCGGTAAAGACAGGCTTTTTGTTGGGGTTTGTCAATACCGCTACATATACCATGTCGAAAAGCTCCGCGGCTCGCATGAATATATCCATGTGGCCCAGCGTAGGCGGGTCAAAGCTCCCGGTGCATACGGCTGTTCTCATTATTGCCTCTCTCTTATGAAGGAAATTGCGGTAAGCTCGCCATAATGGCGCACATCGTATATCTCCAGCTTGTCGTGTTCTATCATTGGCGGCAGCTTTGAGTCGTGCTCGAGAGCTATTATGAAGCCCTCCGCCAGCAGTCCCTTATCGTAAAGCGTTGCCGCAGCCTTATCGGCTATGCCTGCGCCGTAGGGCGGGTCTATGAATACTATGTCGAACCTGTCGCCCCGTGAAGCCATCATGGATACCGCCCGTTCCCAGTCACAATGATATACTCGGCACTTATTCCCATAGCCCAGTTTTTTTATGTTGGCCTTGACTATGTCTATGCTGTCCCGCGCACTGTCGCAGAATACGGCGCTTTCCGCGCCCCGTGAAACCGCCTCAAGCCCCAGCGCCCCGGAACCGGCGAAAAGATCCAGCACTCTTTTGCCGTATATGTCGAATTGGAGTATGCCGAACAGCGACTCCTTTACCCTGTCCAGCGTAGGCCGCGTATCCAACCCCTTTGGGGCGGAAATGGCGCAGCCTCTTTTATCTCCTGCGATTATCCGCATTTACACCTCCAAATACAGCTATTGTATATTTTAACATTATAAAGCCTTCCTAACAAGGATATTTTTGTTTAATTAACAATATATCCCAAAACTACAGGCTACTGCGTCCATTTTTGCATCCCAGGCATCTCGCGGCACCCGCTCCGTTATCTGCTCCTTCAGCGCGAGGCCCAGTTTGAACGCGGCGGCACCGTTGAGCAGCCTGTCATAGTATCCGCCGCCCCGGCCCAGCCTGTAAAGGTCCCTGCCAAAGGCCAGCCCCGGCACTATTATAAGATCTATTTGGTCAATCATTATCCGTCCGGACCTCTCCCTGTCAGGCTCTGCTATTCCATATGCGCCCTTCACAAAGCAGCTTCCATCGGAGGGTATATACAGTTCAAGGCCGCCATCCCCGCTGCAAACGGGATAAGCAACGTTTTTGCCCATGCTGGCCGCGGCTTTTACCAGCTCAGCGGGGTCGCACTCCCCCGGCAGCGCCCTGTAGCTGAGTATTGTCCGTGCATTTTTGAATGCGATCAGTCCTGCCGCCAGCTTGCAGGCCGAAATCGACTGCGACTTTATGTATTCTTTTGAAAGCGCCCCTATGCTCTGCTTGATTTCCCTGCGTAAGGCGGCCTTTTCTTCCTTTATGCTCAACGTCAGCCCTCCAATATTGCCTGCGCCACGGCAATATCCTTTATGTGAGATATGCTCACATGCAGCATTCTGCCGCCCATACCGTTCATAAGCTTAAGTGCCTTTCCTGAAAGCGCGGCGAGAGGCCCGCCCTTTTCATCATGGGTTATCTCTATTTCCCTCCATTCGATAATGCCTATTCCTGTGCCCAGCGCCTTTGCTACGGCCTCCTTTGCGGCAAATGCCCCCGCTATGCGCTGCGGGTCGTTATTGCCGGACTTGAGCCTTTGCCGCTCAGTTTCCGTGAACACGCGCTCCATAAAGCCCTCTTTTGCTGCGGCCCGCTTTACCCTTTCCACCTCGATTATGTCTATGCCCGTGCCAAGTATCATTCGGCGCTCCTCACGGCGTCCAGTATAGCGGCGGATACCGCTCTCACCCCCGCTACCAGCACCGGCAGCAGCTCACACTCCCTTTCGCCCGTAGACATTGCAAAGAAGGTATCTCCATCCAGCGAGGTATGCACGGGGCGTATGGTCATGGCCAGCCCGTCGTGTGCCATTGAAGCCAGCTTGTTTGCTTCCTCCCGGGTGAGCTTTGCATTGGTCGCCACCACGCCTATGGTGGTGTTGCCGAAGGCCGCCTGTCCCAGGGCTGCTGAATCCATGCAGGGTGTGAGCTTGCCGTCCATATTCGCCGCGGCCACCAGCTCGCCCGTGGCCGGGTCGTATATGTCGCCCAGCGCATTCACTACGGCTATCGCCCCCACCTTTACCCCGTTTTCCAGCTCTATACAGGCTGTGCCGAGGCCGCTGTTCACTGCGTACCTGCTCCCGAAAGCCTTTGCCACAGTAGCGCCGGTGCCTGCGCCTATGCTGCCAGATGGGGTGGAAGCCTTAGCGTCTTTGCATGCGGCATAGCCCTCCGCCTTGCCGGGGCGCACCTTGGGGTCCCCCACGCCAAGATCGAATATGACCGCCGCAGGGACTATGGGAACTACTCCAATTCCCACGTCTACGCCAAGGCCCTGCTCCTCAAAGTACTGCATGGCTCCGCTTGCCGCATCCAGCCCGTATGCGCTGCCGCCGGAAAGCATTATTGCCTGAACCCTTTCTACGGAATTGTATCCCCGCAGAAGGTCTGTCTCTCTCGTGCCGGGCGCACTGCCGCGAACGTCGACTCCCGCCACCGCCCCTTTTTGGCAAATAACGGCAGTGCATCCGGTTTTTGCCTTTTTATCCGTATAATGGCCTACAGTTATACCCTTAATGTCAGTGATACTTCCGCTCATATTATTTCTCGTCCTCTCCGTCGCTCGCTATGGGACAGTCTATGGCGCCTATCAGCTCCTCCACGCTGTCGCGTATCACGCCGAAGTCATAGCCTCGGCCAGCCAGCCTTCTTACAATTCTTTGCCTTCTGTCGTATTCCTCAAGTCCCTCGAACTGACGGTAAAACTTCTCCGCCACGGTCATGGCGTTCCGTCTTTCCACATCGTCGGTCACCTGCTCCATGGCGGCGTCTATGTCGTCGGCGCTAAGGTAATGAGTGCGCAGCTGCTCTTTAAGCTTTCTCCTGCTCAGCGGCTTCGTTGCAAGGCGGGTGGAAACGAAATCCGCCGCATACCTGGCATCGTCAAGGTATTTCAGCTCCTTGAGCCGCTCCACCGCGGCGTACACCTCGTATTCTCCGTAGTTCTGGCCGTCAAGGTAGTTTTCCATCTCCCGCACCGTCCTCGGCCTCGAGGTAAGATAATCCAGAGCGGAATCCATAGCCGATTTACCCGTTTTTTTCTTCTTCATCTATTCTCCTCATAGTAAGTTTCAGTGTGCTCCGTCAGATAATATAATTGCGATGCGCATCGCAGACTAAAAAAACGGAGGTTATAAATGACACAAAACGACACGAACTCCTTTATGAAGCAGACCGAACCGGTCAACTACAAAATGGAGACAGCCCAATCCATGATGGACACCAAGAACCTGGGCATAATACAGGACCAGATGTATCATGAGGCCCTTGCCTACAAGAAGAGCAGGATATACGCCGAAATACTCAGCGAGCAGCCCCTCAAGGACATGGCAAACCGTTTTGCCCAGCACCACAAGCAGCACTTTGACGCGCTGCAAAACTACCTGGACAGCCACCAGTAAATGCAGAAGGAGTGACATATGACGAATCATACCAGTATGAACCAGCAGGAACTTCTTACCGATCTTCTCACCCAGGAAAAGGATCTGGTAAAGGACTACGCAAGCGGAATAATCGAATCCTCCTGCGCGAACCTGAGACAGCTGCTTATGAGCAACCTGGCGGAATGCTCCACCGACCAGTTCGCCGTGTTTGACGAGATGCACAAACGGCAGATGTACGACACCAAAAAGGCTCCGGAATCCGACGTTCAAACGGCTCGCAGCAAGATGCAACAGCTCAAACAGCAGACCGGCTTTTAATCAGTCTCTGCATACATAGATAGTATACCACAAAACCTGCCCGCGCAACTTAAAATGCGGCAGCAAAAAAGGCCGTCCCGATAAGGAGATGGCCTTTTACCTGTTTTTGGCTATAGCATTTTCTGCCATTCGCTGGGCCGCTCCACCCATTCGGGCGGATCCGCCGGCTCGGCGGTAACAGCATAGAACTTCATGCTGCTGAATCGTTCGCGAAGCTGATCCGGCGTAAGCGGAGAATCTACGCTGCCCATGCAGTCCCGGCATATGTTGCCGCAATCCGGGCACTGACAGCCGCTGAACAGCCCTCTTTCCGTCTGTACCATATAGGTTCCGCAGGCCTTGCAGCTGCATCTCATTATCGATCCACCTCCACCGAAGAATCCGGCTCCGGCGTAGGAGTAGGCGTCGGCGATGGAGAAGCTTCCGTTTCCCTTTCCTGCTCGGCCAAAGGCTCCGTCGTAAGGTCAGGAGTTATTTCCG
>OLPA01003202.1_pt1 | contig 11365 bp, 12 predicted proteins | sample 1672811 | NCBI WGS metagenome assembly OLPA01 (sample SAMEA3136726, study PRJEB25190) | human gut metagenome | biome: human gut; feature: human-associated habitat; material: faeces | place: Austria | collected 2013
CTCCCAGATCATAGCTCATATTTCCGGATTGCGTCAGGCTGAAATCTGCATATACGTTTTTAAACTTGTCCTTCAACACTTCCTTATAGGTATTTCCAAATACTTTCAGCAGATGCATTCCGGAAACATAAATAAATGCCTCAAATTCTTCCGAAGCCTCTACCTCACGTATTAATGCTTTTATTTTTCCATAATCGGCTCTTGTTCCTGTTATAAACAGCAGTTTTTTCATCAGATTCATATGAGTACCATACATTTACATCAAAATTACCATTGATTGTAACACTTCCATTACTACCTTTTACACCATTAAATGAATGATTTATAACCCAACAACCTAGAACAGTGTTTGGTATTTCTTCTGGAGTTAATGTAAAAGAATTACTGTTAGTTTTTTTTGCTTTACCAATAACTGCTTTAGTAACTATTTCTTTAAAACTAGACAAATTAATCACGCTCCTAATTAAGTATATGCATTTACTTTACAAAAGTACACAGGATTTGGTATACTTATTGTGGTGAGATTAAAAATGAAAGATGATTGTTTATTTTGTAAAATTGTAAGAAAGGAAATTCCTTCAAAAATATTATATGAAGATGATGATATACTTGTTATGCTTGATGCATTTCCAGATACAGATGGACATACTTTAGTTATTCCCAAGGAACACTTTGAAGATATTTATGAAATACCTAATGAAGTTTTAATTAAAATGATTAGTGTTGGTAAGAAATTTACTAAAGAATTAATGTTTAAACTTGATAAGTGTGCATCAACATTTTTAATTAATTATGGCGACTCTCAAGCTATTAAACATATACATTTACATTTGCTCCCTGATTTTATGCATAAAACGCATAATTTAGATAAAGATGAAGTATATAATTTATTAAAGGATTAGTTATGGCAAGAAGAAAAAGAAAATTTAAAAAAAATATAGTTAAGTTTTTCTTAAGTATTATTTTAGTAGCTTTAGTTAGTTATTTATCTTATCAAGGATATGATTATTTCTTTGGTAAAAATACTAGTGATGTAAATGGAAATACTAACGTTAATAATAATCATGGTAATAAACATAATGAAAATAAAGAACAAATCTATAAATTAAAATTACTTGCAACTGGTGATGGATTAATTCATAGTGTTATTTATAGAACTTATTATAAAAATGGTGTTTATGATTTTAGTGATGCTGTAAAGTATGTAAAAGATATTGTTAAAGAGTATGACATTGCTTATTATAATCAAGAAACTCCAACTGGAGATGACTCAATTGCTTATTCTGGTTATCCAATGTTTTATACGCCGAGTGCTTATGTAGATGCCATGCGAGCAGTTGGCTTTAATACTGTATCTTTAGCATCTAATCATTCTCTTGATAAAGGTGAAAAAGGTATTTTAAATACTGTTAAATATTTTAAAACTACTGATATTTTATATAGTGGTATGAGTGATTCAGAGACTGATAGAAATAATTTTATTATAAAAGAAAAAAATAACATAACTTATACGATGTTAGCATATACCACAATAACCAATGGATTAAATGTTCCAGCAGGAAAGAGTTATCTTTTGAATAAATATGATAAAGAGCAAGTAAAAAAAGACATTGAAGCTGTTCGTGATAAAGTAGATGTTTTAATTGTGGCTATGCATTGGGGTACTGAATATGAATTTACTCCAAATAAATATCAAGAAGATATGGCTAAATTTTTAAGTGATAATGGAGTAGATATTATTATTGGTACACATCCTCATGTAATACAACCTATTACTTATATTAATAATACTTTAGTTATATATTCTCTGGGTAATTTTATATCTGCTCACGAAGTTGTTAATACTGCTAATAGAGTAGGACTTATGGTTAGTTTAGATATAGAGAAGGATAGTACTACTAGTAAGATATCTATTAATAATTTAGAGAGTGAACTATTATATACTTATTATACTAGTAATTATACTGATTTTAAGGTAATACCTTTTTCTATGATTGATTCTAATTATTTATCTAATTATAAAGAAGTATATACTAAATATAGAGATATAGTTAAATCTATTGATAATAATATTAAAGTAAAAGAATTAAATAATGCCTCTTAAGCCTAAGGTCTTAAGAGGAACAAGGAAGCCTTATTGTCTTCCTTGTTTTAGTTTATAAATCAAAAAACAATTTATTTGACATTAAACGGCACAATGATCAATACCTTTTACCAATTAAAAGGACTAAACAAAGTCCTTTTTTCATACTATTTTATAGGTGAGTATATGAAAAAAATATTTGTAGTATTATGTTGTTTATTTATGTTATTAATTCCTAGAGTAAAAGCAAGTACTAGTAGTGCATCTTCCTATATATTAATGGATGAAACTACAGGAAGAGTATTATTATCTAAAGATATGCATAGTAAAAGATTAATAGCCTCAATTACTAAGATAATGACTGCTACTATAGCAATAGAAAGTGGTAAACTAGACGATATAGTAACTGTAGATGAATCTGTTTTAAAGGCCTATGGCTCTGGTATTTATATAGAAGTAGGAGAAGAAATAAAATTAAAAGATTTAGTATATGGATTAATGCTTCGTAGCGGTAATGATGCCGCGGCAATGATTGCAAACTATGTCAGTGGTAGTGATGAAGAGTTTGTAAATTTAATGAATAACAAGGCCAAAGAACTAGGTATGAAGAATACTATCTTTTATAATCCCAGCGGACTTCCTACACCTCATGGTAACTATTCTTCAGTCTATGACATGGCTCTTCTTACTAGATATGCAATGAAAAATGATGCCTATAGAGAAATAGTTGGTACTAAGAAATATAAGGTAACTACTAATAAGAAGACTTATGTCTGGAATAATAAGAATAAATTACTTAGATATGACTATATAACCGGAGGTAAAACAGGTTATACTGAAGAGTCAGGTAGAACACTAGTTAGTACAGCAGATATTGATAATATGAAATTAATTGTGGTAACAATAAGAGACTCTGATGATTGGAATACTCATATAGAGTTATATAATTATGCTAAAGACAAATATTATCCCTATAAAGTATTAAATAAAAATAAATTTAAAGTATATGGAGATACTTATTATAAAGATAGTACCTTCTATATAAAGAATGATTTATATATACCCCTATTAAAGAGTGAGACAAAATCTCTTACTAGTCATATAGTTTTAGAAAAGAAGAAAGATTACCATAGCTATGAAAAGATAGGTAAGAATAGAATTCTACTAGGAGATACTCTTCTTTATGAAGAAGATATCTATATAATAAAGAATAATGCTAAATATAAGAAAGAAAGTATCTTTACTAAAATAAAGAAGTGGTTTAATGATTAACTATATATGGGGAGTATTTATATTACTAGGAGTAATAATTAGTATTATAAAAGGAGACAATAATCTTACTAATAATTTAATAACATCAGGTACTAAAGGAATAGATATAATTATTAATTTAGTACCTCTTATGTGTTTGTGGCTTGGTACTATGAAAATAGCGGACTCTTCTGGACTACTAAATATTATATCTAATAAATTATCTAAGATTATTAGAGTAGTATTTCCTGAGATACCTAAGGGAGACCCAGCTATTGCATATATATCATCAAATATAGTTATGAATATGCTTGGACTAGGTAATGCTGCTACTCCCTTTGGTATAAAGGCTATGACTAGATTAAAAGAGTTAAATAATAATAGTGATATTGCTTCACGTAGTATGATAACATTTTTAGTAATTAATACTTCTTCAGTAACTATAATTCCTACTACTGTAATATCACTTAGAATAGCCTCAGGATCAAATAATCCTACTGAAATAATGACAGCCTGTATCATTACTACTTTTTTATCATCATTTATTGGTTTATTAATAGATAGATTATTCTATTTTATTTGGAGAAGACATTATGTTTAATTATTTAATACCAATAATAGTTATCATAATACTAATTTATGGTCTATATAAAAAAGTAGATATATTTGATACTTTCTTACTAGGAGTAAAAGAAGGATTAAAGAGTAGTATTAACTTATTTCCTACCATATTTGCTATGATAATAGCCATTAATTTACTTACTAATAGTGGTTTTATTTTAGATTTATCTAATACATTAAAACCTTTATTTAATAAGATATCTTTTCCAGTAGAGGTATTATCTTTAGCTATATTAAGACCAATATCTGGTAGTGCTTCTCTAAGTATGTTAAGTGAAATATTAAATAACTATGGACCTGATTCATTTATAGGAAGAGTAGCCTCAGTAATGCAAGGCAGTACCGATACAACCATATATATAATAAGTTTGTATTTTGCTAGTATAGGAGTAAAAAAAATAAAATATTCTCTAATAGTAGGTCTACTTTCAGATTTAATAAGTATAATTTTATCAGTAGTTATTGTAACACTTATATTTGGTAATTGATAAATATAAAATAATATGGTATTATACTACTTACCGGAGGAAAATATGGAAACTATACTAGATACTAAAAGTTTAAAAATATATAGTGAAATAATAGATAAATATACCATCTATTATACTCTTGAGAGAACGTCATATCCATATTATGTACTAACTAAAATGGAAGTATATAAGGATAATGCTCTCATGTTAAAAGTTAATACTAATATAAATAATTATGATGGTCATACCGTAGGAGCAGAGTATCAAAGTTTAATTATTACAACTCCAAATTCAGAGAGAATTATAAAATTAAATCTTAAAAATACTTTTATAGAGGACACTCTATCAGGAACTAAAGAAGAAATATCCTACTGTGAAGAAAATATCTTTAAAGAGAATATTTATACCTACTTTCGCAGTAAAAATAATAGATTTAATATACCAATAAATGAGTCAAAAAAGAGAAGATTATTACCAATATTTAGAAAGAATAAAACTAGCTAGATATTAACTACTAGTTAATAAATAGGAATTTTACAATTCCTATTTTTTCCTTATTTTATAAGTGTTTATAAATTTACGTTTGACAAGTACTATTAATTTATGATAAGATATAAAACGTCCGCTAAAAAAATAATGAGGTGTAGAAGTGAAAAAACATAAAATGGAAATTGCAGCGCTGACTCTTATCTTAGGAGTTTTATGTTATGCATTTTACGATAGCAATATTAAGGGGAGCGAACAAGAAATTGTTCTTACTAATGAATTATTCACCATGAGTGAGATTAAGAATAAAGAAGACATTACCATGGAAATGTTATCTATTCCTGGTGAAGAGTTAAAGAAAGAACAAGATAAAAAGAAAGAAGAAGAAAATAAAGAAGAAGTAAAAGAACAAAAGGCTGATGAAAAATTAATTAGTTTAGAGAATAGTGCATATAGTGTGACTTTAGCGGTAGAAGAAGAAACTATTCCTTATAACGAAATAATTTCTAATCAGGTTGTAAACTATGCTCTTCAGTTCGTTGGAAATCCTTATGTTTATGGAGGTAATTCATTAACTAGTGGAACTGATTGTTCAGGATTTACTAAATTAGTATTTGCAAATTATGGAGTATATCTTCCTAGAAGTGCTCCAGAGCAGGCTTATGCTGGAAGACATATAAGTCTTGAGGATATTATGCCTGGTGATATAATAGTGTCTGGATATGATGGAGTAGTATGCCATGCCGCATTATATATTGGCGATGGAAAATTAGTACATGCACTAAATTCAAACGTTGGAATAGTAGTAACAAGTTTGTATATAATGCCTATTATAGATGTCAGAAGAGTTATCTAATTTGACAAGAATAGCGAAATCTGCTATAATAGAGAACGTCTTTTCAAAAAGACGGAAAGAAGTGAATGAAATGAAACCAAGTAAGCTCTTAGGAGTGTTAATGGCTTCAATATTAACTTTAGGAATTACTAGTGCCATAGTGTACTATGATAACATTAATAAAAAGAATGAGATTGTATTAGCGGAGTCTTTAATGGATCCTGCTACTATGAATGATAAAATGGTTGATAATGAGATTACTTCTACTCCTGAAGTAGAAGTAAAGGAAGAAAGAATAGAAGTATATGAAGGTATGACTTATGATGAGTTAGTTGAAAAGTTAAATAGAACTTTATCTTCTGATTTAACAAACATGGGTTATGCTTATGCTACATATTCACTAGAACTTGGAGTAGACCCTTATCTAGCGGTGGCTATATCAATGCACGAGACAGGATGTACTTGGAATTGTTCTTATCTTTTAAAGGCATGTAATAATGTCGGAGGACAAAAAGGTGAAGGATGTGGTAGTTATAGAGCCTATGATACTCTTGAAGAAGGTATATATGGTTTTATAGCAAACATTAAAAATAAATATGTCGACTATGGTCTATATACTGCGGAAGAAATGAATCCTAAGTATGCTGAAGACCCTATGTGGGCATCTAAAGTTAATAATTATATTGAAAAAATAAGAAATAACTAGGAGTTTACTTCTAGTTATTTTATTTATTCCCTCTAAGTCATAGTCTTAGAGGGTATTTTGAGCCTGTAGTCTCAAAATAAAGTCTATTATATATAAGCCGTATCTATATACTGAATATAATTTAATATAAAATTAGCAATTACTATTGACAATTGCTAATTTAGTGCTATAATTATATATGTAAGATTTAGGAGATGTATACAATGAAAAAAAGAGAATTTAAGACAGAAAGTAAAAGAGTATTAGACCTAATGATAAATAGTATTTATACTAATAAAGAAATATTCTTAAGAGAATTAATTTCTAATGCTAGTGATGCTTTAGATAAATTATATTATCTATCATTAACTAATAAAGATATAAAAGTTAAGAAGAATGATTTGGAAATTAAGATAGACTTAGATAAAGAAGCCAGAACACTTACTATTACTGATAATGGCTGTGGTATGACTGAAGATGAACTAGAAAATAATCTTGGTGTAATCGCAGAGTCAGGTTCACTTCATTTTAAAGAAGAAAATGATGGTAAAGATGATGTTAATATCATTGGTCAGTTTGGTGTAGGTTTCTACTCAGCCTTTATGGTAAGTGATAAAGTAGTTGTAGAATCTAAGTCATATAAAGATGAAGATTCACATATTTGGGAAAGTACTGGCGTAGATGGCTATACTATTTCTAAAGGTAAGAAAGAAACTACTGGTACTAAGATAACTTTATATCTAAAGAAAGATACTGAAGATTATAATTATAGTGATTTCTTAACTGAATATAAGATTAGAAGTATTATTAAGAAATATTCTGACTATATTAGTTATCCTATTAAAATGATGGTAGAGAATACTAGAAAGAAAGAAGATTCTGATGAATATGAAACATATACTGAAGAGGCTACTTTAAATAGTATGGTACCATTATGGAAGAAAGATAAAAAGAATATTAAGACTGAAGAATATAATAACTTTTATCAAGATAGATTCCATGATTATGAAGAACCTTTAAAAGTATTACATTTCAATATGGAAGGAAATGTTAATTTTACAGCATTACTATTTATACCAAGTCATGCTCCATATGACTTCTATAGCAAGGAATATGAAAAAGGTTTAGCCCTATATACTAATGGTGTATTAATAATGGATAAATGTAGTGATTTATTACCAGACTACTTTAGTTTTGTCAAGGGAGTTATTGATACTGAAGATATTCCTCTTAATATATCAAGAGAAACACTTCAAGATAATAAGAATATTAAGTTAATTGCTAAAAGCATTGAGTCAAAGATAAAGAAAGAATTATTATCTATGTTAAGTGATGAAAGAGATAAATATGAAGAGTTCTATAAAGCCTTTGGTATGGGTCTAAAATTTGGTATTTATAATGACTATGGAATAAATAAAGATAAGTTATCTGATTTAGTTATGTTCTATTCTTCTAAAGATAAGAAATTAACTACTTTAAAAGAATATACTGAAAGAATGAAAGAGGGTCAAGAATCTATTTATTATGCTTGCGGTGAATCAGTAGATAAAATAGATATGATGCCTCAAGTAGAAAGTGTTAAAGATAAGTACGAGGCATTATATTTAACTGAATATGTTGATGAGTTTACTATTATAACATTAGCAGAATACAATAGTAAGAAATTTGTTAATGTATCTAGTGAAAATACTGATATTTCTACTGAAGAAGAAAAGAAGCATATAAATGAAATAAATGATAATAATAAAGATATGTTATCTAGTATGAAAGACTTATTAGGAGATTCTGTTAAAGAAGTAAAATTTACTAGTAAGTTAAAGAATCATCCAGTATGTTTAACTACTGAAGGAGAAGTATCTACTTCAATGGAAAAAGTAATTAACTCTATGCCTACTGGTGAAAAGATTAAGGCTAGTGAAGTATTAGAGATAAATTCTAATCATAAAATAGCGGATAAATTAAAAGAGTTATATAAAGATAACAAAGAAGAATTTGAGAAATACACAAAGGTTATTTACTTTGAAGCAAGATTAATTGAAGGATTACCTATCGATAATCCTACTGAAATGAGTAATCTTATGTGTGATATAATGGCAGATAAATAAAAATTAAGAAAGGAATGTGATTATTATGTTGCCAAGTAGATTATTTTTTGATGATAGTTTCTTCAAAGGAGAAGAAACAGTAAAGTGTGATGTTTTTGAGAAAGATGGTAAAATCTTTGTTGAGATGGAAGCACCAGGATATACAAAAGATGATATAAGCTTATCTATCGATAAAGGTGAATTATCAGTTACTTTCGAAAAAGAAAATGAGAAAGAAGAAAATAAAAAATACTTACATCGTGAAAGAAAGAGTTATAGCAAAGTAACTAGAACCTTCTATCTAGGAGATGTAAGCGAAGATAAGATAGATGCTAGTTTCAAGAATGGTGTTCTAGTAGTTAGTGCTCCTAAAAAGAAAGAAATTGAAACTAAGAAGACTATTAGTATAAAAGATCATGAATAATGGTCTTTTATTTTTGTGAAAAAAGTACTTGAATAACAATAAAGATAATGCTATAATTATATTGTTGTTACTGCCCTGTAGCCAAGCGGTAAGGCATCAGACTCTGACTCTGACATGCGTTAGTTCGAATCTAACCAGGGCAACCAAATAAAAAAATAGCCCTTAAGTTAAAGGGCTTTATTTAAATTAGTTGCAACAATTATTTCTTCTACATCCGCAAGAACCATTACCCCAGAATAAAACAAAGAATATAATTAGAACAACTATAATTATCCAGTATCCACTATTGTTATAACCATAACCATAGCCTGGACATCCATATCCGTACATAATACCATTCTCCTTTCATAGATATTATATTTATCTAAAAAAGAAGTGGGTATAATGTATACCTAATATAAATAATAAAAATAACCAAAGGATGTGATTTTATGACAAATAAAGATTTAGCAGATTTAATATTTCCTAACTTAGAGCACGATGTAGATTATTATGAGAGCTTATATCCAGAAAGAGAATTAAAAGAAGGAGAAAAAGTAACAAGATTTGCTCCTAGTCCAACAGGGTATATGCATATTGGAGGATTTTATCAAGCACTTACTGATTATGTACTTGCTAAAAACTCTGGTGGAATATTCTATCTTAGAAATGAAGATACCGATAAGTTAAGAGAGGTAGATTCAGCAGTAGAACTAATAATGGCTACTTTAAGAGAATATGGAATAGTACCTGATGAATATGAATATAAAGGCGAAATAGTAGGTAATTATGGTCCTTATATTCAAAGTGAAAGAAAAGATATATATCATGCTTATATTAAGAAATTAATTGAAATAGGAAGAGCATATCCATGTTTTTGTACTAGAGAAGAATTAGATGAATTAAGAAAAAATCAAGAAGAAAAGAAAATGCGAACTGGATATTATGGAAGATATGCTAGATGTAGAAATATTAGTGTAGATACTGCTATTGAAAGAATTAAGAATGGTGAACCTTATGTTATAAGATTTAAATCTGAAGGAGATTTTAATAATAAGATTATTTTTGAAGATTTAACTAAAGGTAAACTTAGTTTGAGTGAAAATGATACTGATGATGTAATAATGAAAAGTGATAGTATGCTTCCTACTTATCATTTTGCTCATGTAGTAGATGACCATTTAATGCATACTACTCATGTCGTAAGAGGAGAAGAGTGGTTACCTAGCGTTACTAAACATATTGAGATGTTTAGAGCATTAGGATTAAAACCTCCTAAATATATTCATACACCACTTATTATGAAACAAGATGGTGATATTAAGAGAAAGATAAGTAAGAGAAAAGACCCTGAAGCTTCAATGAGCTTCTATAGTGAAAAAGGTTATCCTATTATTGCAGTAATAGAATCATTAATGACAATTATTAATTCTAATTATGAAGAGTGGCATAATGCTAATCCAGATAAGACTTTCTTAGATTTTACTTTCTCACCTAAGAAAATGTCTCCATCAGGAGCATTATATGACTTAGAGAAATTAAATAATATATCTAGAAATTATATTAGTAAAATGACTAAAGATGAAGTATATAATGAATTATCTAAATGGTCTAAAGAATATGATAAAGACTTTTATGAATTAATTACTAAGTATGAAGAATATACCAAAAATATATTAAATATAGAAAGAGAACAAAAGAAACCTAGAAAAGATTATGCTAGTTTTAGTGAAGTAAAAGGACAAATATTCTATATGTATGATGAGTTATATAATCCTGATACTTATGAATGGGGTAGTATTACTGATAAAGAAGAAATAAGTACTATATTAAATACTTATATAGATAAATATTATGATGTAACTGATAAAGAAGTATGGTTTAATAATATTAAACTATTAACTGATAGTTTAGGCTATTGTAGTAATATGAAAGAATATAAAGAAAATCCAGATAATTATAAAGGATCAGTTGCTGATATTTCTACAGTACTAAGAGTGGCTTTAACTAGTAAGAGTATGACTCCTGATTTATATGAAATAATGAAATTATTAGGAAAAAATAGAATTATTGAAAGAATAAATAATTTACTAAAGAAATAGTTTGATGCTATTTCTTTTTAAGCCTTATAAATAAGTCTTAAAAAGCATAAGTGAGCTTATAATCTCACTTATGAAAATTTATTTATTTTGTAAATACTTATTGTAAAATATAATTACTTATGGTATTATTTTATATGTAAGGTAATAGATATGATTTGCATATGGTTAACTATAGAGAAAATACCAAATAATTAGTGATTTTTTGATGCCAAATAATTCGCAAATCAATAGGAAAGGAGGCTCCTCTTATGAAAAAAATAGAAGTTAGAAATGTTAACTATTTGTTAATTAGGGGGGGGCTTGATAGTCTATTAACCTATATAAATAAAGGAATTATAGATAAAG
>OLPA01003204.1_pt1 | contig 11361 bp, 8 predicted proteins | sample 1672811 | NCBI WGS metagenome assembly OLPA01 (sample SAMEA3136726, study PRJEB25190) | human gut metagenome | biome: human gut; feature: human-associated habitat; material: faeces | place: Austria | collected 2013
CAAACGCCGGGATGTCCCCGGTAAAGCACTCGCCCAGATCGTGGATCAGGCACATTTCCATGACCTTGTTCATGTCCAGCTGGGGAAATTCGTCCCGCATCAGATAGGCCATCAGCGTAACGCGCCAGCTGTGCTCCGCCACGCTCTCGTGGCGGCCCTGACTGGTGTAGCAGTGGCGGGTGGTGTCCTTCAGGCGCTCCGCGGTGTGCAGAACGCTGAGCAGTTCGTTGGGCTTCATATCGTTTCCTCCTTGATCGTAGAAAGAAAGGCCGTTTACCTGAGGGTAAACGGCCTTTTCGCGCAACAGCTTAGAAATTGTTCTCCTTGCGGAAAATCTTCAGAATATCGTCAAAGGACTTGTCTACCTCTTCGTCGGCCTTTTCACCTTCGGCAGGCAGGGGATCCAGCTTCAGCTTGCCCGGCTGCTCGGCCTGCTCCGCCGGGGCGTCCTCTGCCTTTTCGGGGGCCTTGTTCGGCGTATCGGAGAAGCCGGTGGCGATGACTGTGACGCGGATCTCATCATCCAGCGAATCGTCAAAGGTGGCGCCGAAGATGCTCAGTGCGTCGGGATGTACGGCCTGCTGTACAAGCGTGGCGGCTTGCTCCACTTCCTCCAGCCCCATTTCTTTGGAGCCGCTGATGTTGATCAGCACGCCCCGTGCGCCGTCGATAGAGGTCTCCAGCAGCGGACTGGAAATGGCCATGCGGGCGGCCTCCTCGGCCTTGCCCTTGCCGGCGGCCCGGCCCACGCCCATGTGTGCCATGCCGGCATCCTTCATGATGGCGGTCACGTCAGCAAAGTCCAGATTGATGAAGCCGGTGTCACGGATCAGATCGGAAATGGACTGCACCGCCTGACGCAGCACATCGTCGGCGATCTCAAAGGCATTGGCGAAGGTGATCTTCTGATCGGTGGCGTATTTCAGCCGCTCGTTGGGGATGATGACCAGCGAGTCCACCCGCTCCTTCAGCTCGGCGATGCCCGCCTCAGCCTGCTGGGCGCGGCGGCGGCCCTCAAAGCCGAAGGGCTTGGTGACCACGCCCACCGTCAGGATGCCCAGCTCGTGGGCGATCTCGGCCACCACAGGGGCTGCGCCGGTGCCGGTGCCGCCGCCCATACCGGCGGTGACGAACACCATGTCGGTCTCCTCCAGCGCCTTGCTGATCTGGTTGCGGCTCTCCTCGGCGGCCTTGCGGCCGATATCGGGGTTGGAGCCTGCGCCCTTGCCGCCGGTCAGCTTTTCGCCGATCTGCAGCTTATAGTTTGCGCTGGATGCGTTCAGCGCCTGCTTGTCCGTGTTGACGGCGATGAAATCCACGCCCTGCGCGCCGCTGTGCACCATGCGGTTGACCACATTGTTGCCGCCGCCGCCGACGCCGACCACCTTGATGTTGACTACATTTTCCACGCCTGTTTCAAGTCCAAAAGCCATGTTCGTTTCCTCCGGCAGAAATGGTATAAAAACGACAAATCGTCCAAATTTGAATACTATATCTTGTATTATATTGCTTATCCGCCCGCAGGTCAAGTGCAAACGGCTGATTTTCCAAAAAAGTTCATCACGGCTGATAAAAAGTTCGTCTGCCGCGGCTTATCCGGGAATAAAGCTGGCCTTTCCCTCCTGCGTCATATCGATGACGCCCTTTTCATTGTCCTCAAGGCGATCCACCACCGCCCGCAGGTAATCCAGCTTGTAATCAAAGTCCGCGTCCCAGCGGAAGGTCACGTCGAACCGATCCAGATACCGCAGTATCACAGAAGAACTGTCACTCAGGTCGATGGACTGTACATCCGCCAGCATGCTCTTGTCCCGCAGCAGGCCCAGCATCGTCAGCAGCAGCTGAGCGGAGGACTGCTCCTCCTCCGGCACTTGGATAGCGGTGCCTACTTGCGGCTCCAGCAGGGACAGGCCCTTCACCACGGCGTATTTTCCGGTGTCGGTGGCGGCCTTGCAGTCCACGATCTTGCCGTCGCCGGACAGCAGCCACAGCTTACCATCCTGCTGCACGGCGGCGGGTGCGGTACATTCCGTCACGGCCACCACCAGCGTGTCAGGCAGCTGGCGGCTGATCCGCACGGTCTCGATATAGGGGAGCGCGGCGGTGATCTGCTCGGAGGCATGATACTTGTTCAGGAAGAACATGTTGTCGCCGGTCTGTATCCCGGCGGCCTCCACGATCTTGTCGGCGCTGTACCGGCTGTTGCCGGTGACGGTGACCTTATCCACCTTGAAAAACAGCGCCAGCGCCACGGCGATCGCGCCGCAGATGGCCACAAAGACCAGTATCTTATATAGGAACGAGAACCGTCCCTGACGCCGTCTGCGGTTGTATCTGCTTCGTTTGGCCATAAGCGTACCCTTTCTATATCTCTGATCCCTCCGCGGCGGTGATCTCCGCGCCCAGCGACCGCAGGTCGCCGGCCAGATCCTCGTAGCCCCGCTGGATGTGGTGAATGTCGTGTATTTGTGTGATGCCCTGCGCCTGCAGGGCGGCCACCGCCAACGCCGCGCCGCCCCGAAGGTCGGTGGAGCGCACCGCGGCGGCATGCAGCTCCGGTGCGCCGCAGACCACGGCCACCCGGCCCTCCAGCCGGATATCCGCGCCCATCCGCAGCAGCTCCGGCACATGGCGATAGCGGCTCTCGAACATGTTCTCCACGAACATGGTGGCGCCCTCGCTGCGCAGCAGAGCCGCCATCAGCAGGGCCTGCGCGTCGGTGGGGAAGCCGGGATAGGGGGAGGTGCGCACCGGCGCAACGGCCCGCAGGCGTCCGTCGCTTTCCAGTGTGATGGCGTCGCTTTCGCATTGCAGGCGGCAGCCCGCCTGATGCAGCGCCGTGGTAACGGTGGCAAGATGCCGGTAGTTGATGCCCTCCAGCGTGATCTTGCCGCCGGAGGCCGCCGCCGCGCATAGGTATGTAGCGGCCACGATGCGGTCGCCGATGCAGCGGTGGGTGCAGCCGTGCCGTGCGCCGCCGCCCTGCACGGTGATGGACGAGGTGCCTGCACCGTGGATGACAACGCCCAGCTTTTGCAGAAAGTCCTGAAGATCCACGATCTCCGGCTCCCGCGCCGCGTTGGAGATCACGGTGATGCCCTCCGCGCCGCAGGCGGCCAGAATGGCGTTTTCCGTGGCGCCCACGCTGGGCAGTGTCAGTACGATGTCCGCGCCCTGCAAATGCGCGGCCCGGCACAGAAGGCTCCCGCCCAGCTCGGTGATGTCCGCGCCCAGCGTCCGCAGGGCGGTCAGATGCAGGTCGATAGGCCGTGGACCCAGCTCACAGCCGCCGGGATAGGACAGCTCCGCCTGACCGCAGCGGCTGAGGATCGCGCCCAGAAAGATGACGGACGAGCGCATTCTGCGCATCAGCGCTTCGGGAATGTCCCAGCGGCTGATGTGAGTGGTATCCACCAGAAGGTCGCCGCCGTCCCATTGGGCGGTGCAGCCCAGATGCCGCAGGATCTCCGCGGCGGTCTCCACGTCACTGAGACGGGGACAGGCCACAAGGCGGCAGGTATCCCCCGCCAGCACTGTGGCGGCCAGCACCGGCAGCACACTGTTCTTGGCGCACTGCACCGGTATCCGGCCATGGAGAGGGCGGCCGCCCTCGATCGTCAGATATGCCATATCGCTCCGCCTTTCAGATGGTTTTACCCATCCTATGCCGGGCGGAGCTTGCCCTGTTACAGCAGGGACATGAGAGTGCTGTAAATACGCTCTGTGGCGTCGGGAATGCCCAGCTCCCGCATACCGGCAGCCATGGTCTGACGCTTGCCGCTGTCGTGGAGGATGGCGGAGGTCTCGTCAAACAATGCCTTTCCGGTGGCCTGATCCTCCGTCAGCACCACGGCGCCGCCGTGGCTCTCCAGCATCCGGGCGTTCTTCTCCTGATGGTTGGCCACCACATAGGGAGAGGGTACCAGAATGGCGGGCATGCCCAGTGCCGTCACCTCGCTGAGGGTGCTGGCACCGGCCCGGCTGATGACCAGATCGGCGGCGGCCATCACCACCGCCATATCATAGATGTACTGCCGCACGTCCAGCATGGGGCTGCTGAGTCCGCGCTTTTCCAGCTCGCCGGAGATATGGGGCCAATCGCTCTTTCCGGCGGCGTGGATGTGATGGAAGGGGAAACCGGCCTGCTGCTCCTGCTCAAAGAAGTCCAGCATCCGTTCGTTCATGGTCGCCGCGCCAAGACTGCCCCAGAAGGAGGCTACCAGCGGCTTATCGTCGGCATAGCCCAGCTTCTGACGGGCCTGTTCCTTCGTCAGCTCAAAGAAATCGCCCCGTACCGGCGTACCGGTGACCACCACCTTGTCGGGGTGCTTGTAGTGGCGGCGGCAGTCCTCAAAGCCCACCATCACGCAGTCCACGCAGTCCTCCAGCAGCTTGGTGGTCAGGCCGGGGATCATGTTGGATTCATGTACGGCGGTGGGGATGCGGTGCCGGGCGGCGGCCTTTACCGCCGGATAGCTGGCATAGCCGCCGGTGCCTACCACCAGATCGGGCTTGAAGCGGGCAATGATGGCGTTGGCCTCCCGGCGGGAGGTCACCAGCGTTCTGGCGGTCTTGAAGTTGTGGCGCAGCCCCTCCGGGGACAGGGAACGGCGGAAATTGCTGACCTCCACGGCGGCGAAGTCATAGCCCGCCTTTTCCACAAGGCCCCGCTCCATGCCGTTGGGGGTGCCCACGAACAGTACCTTCGTAGCGGGGTCCTTCTCCTGCATATACCGCGCCAGCGCCAGTGCCGGGTTCACATGTCCGGCGGTGCCGCCGCAGGTAAAGATCACATTCATAGTAAGTAAGCTCCTTCTATCCGTTTCGCGGCGCGGGGATCTGCCGGGAAACGCTCAATACGATGCCCATTTCCACCAGCTGCAGAGCAAGCGCCGTGCCGCCGTAGCTGAAGAAGGGCAGGGAGATACCGGTGGCCGGGACAAGGCCCGACACCACGGCGATGTTCAGGAATACCTGCAGGCCCAGATGGGTCATAACGCCCACCACCAGCAGCGTGCCGAACCGGTCGCGGGCGTGAAGGGCGATCCAGAAGCCCCGCAGCAGCAGCATGGCGAAGATCAGCATAATGACGCACGCACCGATCAGGCCCAGCTCCTCGCACACCACGGCAAAGATGAAGTCGTTATGCTCCTCCGGCAGGTAGAGAAACTTTTGCCGGCCCTTGCCCAGCCCCAGCCCCAGCAGGCCGCCGGAGCCGATGGCGATCAGGCTCTGCACCATCTGATAGCCTTTGTCGCTCATGTCCAGCCACGGATTGTGCCACATGGCGATACGGTCGCTGCCGTAGGAGATCACACCGCCCTCCACCAGCTTGACGAACAGCACCGCCACGGCGGCCACGCCGCCGACGCCCACGCCGATCAGCCAGCCCTGCATGCCGCCCACCGCCATCATGATAGCGCCGGTGGCCACGATCAGGATGGTACCGGACAGGTGGGGCTCCAGCAGCATCAGAATGGAAATCACGCCCAGAATGATGGCGTAGGGCAGGATACCCTCCCGCCATTGCAGCATTTTCTCGCGTTTTTTGGAAATGCTGTCGGCAAAGTAGACGATGACCGCCAGCTTGGCAATCTCCGACGGCTGGAAGGTAAACACATTTTCAATGCCCAGCCAGCGGGTAGCGTTGTTGTTGGTAATGCCCACATGGGGGATGATGACCAGAATCAGCAGAAAAATGGAAAAGATCAGCAGCATCCGGGCCGCGCCGCGCCAGCGCTGATAGTTGACCTTTGCCACCACGAACATGGCGGAGAGGCCCAGCACGGCGAAGATCGCCTGCCGCTTGAAGTAATAGGCGGGGTTCCCGTTTTCGTAATAGGCGGAGGGAAAGCTGGCGGAGAACAGCATCACAAGGCCGATGGCCGTCAGCAGGAGGGTCAGCAGCAGGAAGGGAACGTCCATACGTCCACCCTTGGCGGCCAGCAGATGCTTGCGCTCCACGGCCTTGCGGCGCATTTTTTCCGCGTGCTTCACGGGGGGCTGTTGGGAATATTGCGGCATAAGACGTTCCTCCTTTCTGTAATGAGTAAAAAGCCTCACAGAGTTCGCGGCGCGGACGCCGCGAAAAAGTTAAATCATTTTTCTGACGACATGTGCGTCAGAAAAATTCTTCTCGGCCGCCAGTGTGTCCGAAGGACGCGCGTACCCCAAGGGCACTTGTTCCGCTTCGCTCCACTGCGCAGTCGGCCGCAATCCCCATTGGCAATGAAATCGAAGATTTCATGCCAGTAGTTTTTACATGGCCAGAAATCTTCCGTTCACCGCCACAACGGCCAGCAGGCAGAAGAGCAGGCTCACCGTGGCGAATACCGCCACCACCTTCTTCTCGCTCCAGCCGCACATCTCGAAGTGATGGTGCAGCGGGGCCATTTTGAAGATCCGCTTGCCGTGGGTCAGCTTGAAATAGCCCACCTGAATGATGTCGGACAGTGTCTCGCAGATGTAGACGAAGCCCACCAGGATCAGCACCAGCGGCATGTCGTAGGCGAAGGCCAGCGCCGCCACCGCGCCGCCCAGAAACAGGGAGCCGGTGTCGCCCATGAACACCTTGGCAGGGTAGTGGTTATACAGCAGAAAACCCACCAGACCGCCGAACAGCGCCGCGCTGAAAATGCTCAGCTGGGTGTAATACACGGGGATGGCCGCCAGCACCAGATACTGGGGCATATAGCCACAGCCCTCCCACGCGAAGAAGGCCGCCACCGGCAGCGTCACGCTGCTGGAAAGGCCGTCGATGCCGTCAGTGATGTTGACGGCGTTGACGGTGCCCACGATGACGAAGGCGGCAAACACCAGATAGACACCCCAGTTTAACACAATATAGGTGTTGAAAAAGGGCACATACAGGTTGGGGCTCAGCATTCCCTCATACCGCATCAGGCACAGGAAAGCGATGGCCGCAGCCAGCTGCAGCAGAAATTTCTGGGGCGCGGTCAGGCCGGTGTTCTGATGGTGCTTTACCTTCTGGTAGTCGTCGATATAGCCGATGCCGCCGAATACCAGCGCGAACAGATACACATACAGGTGCTGGAAGCTGCCTGCCAGCATACCGGCCCAGCCGCAGATCACGATGGCCACGCCGATGCCGATAATGAACATCAGCCCGCCCATGGTGGGCGTGCCCTGCTTGGACATATGCCACTTGGGGCCGATCTCCTTGATGCTCTGGCCCGCCTTCAGGCGGACGAGGGCCGGGATGAGAAGCTTACCCACCACGGCGGTGACAACAAAGCTGACAATGGCAGCCAGAATAATTTCCATGTGAATGACTCTCTTTCTTTCGCCTTGCGGAAAGGCGTTTTCTCTGGTTTACATTTCCTTCAGGTGCTGGGCCACGATGACCCGCTCATCCATGGGGAAGTGCTGATGGTTGATCTCCTGATAGTCCTCGTGGCCTTTGCCTGCCAGCACGATCACATCGCCGGGTTGGGCGTGATCCATGGCATAGTGGATGGCCTTCACGCGGTCCGGCTCTACGGCATAGGCGGTGCAGCCCTTCATGCCCTCCAGAATGTCATCGATGATGGCCATGGGCTCCTCCGTCCGGGGATTATCGGAGGTGACAATGCTGAAATCCGCCAGACGCGCCGCGATTTCGCCCATGATGGGGCGCTTGGTGCGGTCACGGTCGCCGCCGCAGCCGAACACCACCACGGTGCGGCCCTTGGCAAAGCCGCGTACCGAGGAGAGGACATTTTCCAGCGCGTCAGGTTTGTGGGCGTAGTCGTTGAGGATGGTGAAGCTCTTGCCGGGGGTGGGGATGATCTCCATGCGGCCCTTCACGCCGTGATTCTTCGCCAGCGCGTCGGCGCAGTTTTCAATGGACACGCCCAGATTCCAGCAGGCGGAGATGGCGTCCAGCGTGTTATACACGGTGAAGATGGCGGGGATGCCCACATGGACGTGTGCCCACTCGGTGTCCGCCTCGGCGTCGTAGTCCACGCTGCCGGCATGGAGCTGGATGTTCTTGGCGGAGAGGTCGGCCTCGCCCTTGGCGCTGTAGCTGAAGGTGCGGCAGGGGCAGTGGGCCAGCATCCGCTCATGCCACGGATCGTCGGCGTTGTAGATGGCCACGTCGCAGCGGTCGAAGAGGATAGCCTTGGCGTCGCAGTAGGCCTCCATGGTATGGTGGAAATCCAGATGATCCTGACTGAGGTTGGTGAAGATGCCCACGGCGAACCGGATGCCGTACACCCGATCCAGCACCAGCGCGTGGGAGGAGACCTCCATCACCACATGGGTGCAGCCCGCGTCGGACATCTGGCGGAACAGGCGGTGCAGCTCGAAGGATTCCGGCGTGGTGCGCTCGGTATGCAGCACCTGATCGCCGATCATGTTCTGGATGGTACCTACCAGCCCTACCTTGGCTCCGGCCTTCTGCTCCAGAATACTCTTGATGAGATAGGTGGAGGTGGTCTTGCCGCTGGTGCCGGTGACGCCGATCATGGTCATTTCTCTGGCGGGATGGTCGAACCAGTTGCCGCCCATCAGGGCCAATGCCTTGCGGGAGCTTTCCACCTGCACATAGGGGATATCCCCCTCCGGGATACGCTCGCACACTACGCAGGCCGCGCCCTTTTCGGCGGCCATGGGGATAAAGCGGTGGCCGTCCACCGCCTCACCGCTGATGGCTACGAATACGTCGCCCTTTTCGGTGGTGCGGGAGTCATAGCTGACGCCGGTGATCTCCGTCTCAATATCGGCGGTGGCGGAGAGGATCTCCAGACCCTTCAATACATCCTTCAGTTTCATGGAACGATCTCCTTTATCCTGTTTTGCGGCGGGTTATGACCGCGCTATTGCCAGTATAGCAGGCAGGAAACGCAAGTGAAATGGAATTTCATGCTATAAATATTGCGAAAAGTGCGCATCAGTCCCGGACAGTGGTGTCGCCCAGTCGCACGGTGATGACCGTACCGGCGGGCACCTCCGTACCGGCCTCTAGCTCCTGACTGAATACCAGCACGGTGTTTGACTCCGAGCTGGTGGTGCCGGTGAAGCGGATCAGCAGTCCCGCGTTGGTGGCGGCAGTGTTGGCTTCGGAGGCGGTGCGCCCCACCAGAGAGGGTACCGTACACATTTTATCCGGTTTCTCGGCTCCGGCATACAGCACCACCGTGGATTTGCCGGGGATAATGGCGCCGCCCACGGGGGTCTGATCGGTGATCTTCTCGCCGTCACCCTCGATCTTGCAGGTGAAGCCCCGCTCCTTCATGCGGTCCTTGGCCTCCTGTACCGTCATGCCGATGACGTTGGGCACGGTGGTGTCCACGCCCATCAGCTCCTCGGCGCTGTAACTGGGCTCGATGCCCAGATAGGGAAGGATCTCCGACATGATGGCGCTGGAATAGGGAGCCACCATGTTGCCGCCGGACACATAGGTGCCGGTGGAGCGGCTGGGGGTATCCATGGTAATAAGCATCATGATCTGGGGATCATCCGCCGGTGCGAAGCACAGGAAGGAGACCACCACGTCGCCGGACTGGCCCTTATCGGCCGTACCGGTCTTACCGCCGATGCGGTAGCCCGCTACCTGACCGTTTTTGCCGGTGCCGCTGGCCACCACGTATTCCAGACATTCCCGCACGGTGGCGGAGGTCTGCTCGCTGATGACCTGCCGCACCGGGGTGCTGTCGTGGCGATAGGTCACGTTGCCGTCGCTGTCGGTGATGCGTTCCACCAGATACGGCGTGTGCAGATACCCGCCGTTGACGCAGGCCGCCTGTGCCGAGATCAGCGTCAGCGGCGTCACGGTGAAGTTCTGGCCGAAGGCGTAGCAGGCCAGATCCAGCTGGGTGAAGCTGCTGTCCGCGGCGAACACGCCCACGGCCTCGCCGCCCAGATCGATGCCCGTGGTGTTCATCAGCCCGAAGGAGCGCATGTATTCATAGAACTTTTCGCTGCCGATCCGCAGCCCGTAGTTGATGAACGCCGGGTTGCAGGAGTTCCCCACCGACTGCACCAGTGTTTGCAGGCCGTGGCCGTTCTTGTTGGAGCAGTGGATGGTATAGCCGGAGATATTCACGCTGCCGCCGCAGTTGACGGTGGTGGTCTTATCCACCACGCCCTCCTCCAGCGCCGCAGACAGGGTCAGGATCTTAAACGTGGAGCCCGGCTCGTAGGTGTCGTTCAGCGCCTTGTTGCGCCATTGCAGCAGCTGCATATCGGCCACGGTGCTCTCCCCGCGCTCGATACGCTCCTGCAGCGTCTGGTCGCTGACGGTCAGAAAGTCGTTCAGATCGTAGTTGGGATACGACGCCATGGCCAGTATGCCGCCGGTCTTGGCGTCCATCACGATGCCGCTGGCGCCGTTGGCGGCGGAGAACTTATCCACCATGCTCTCGATGCCCTTTTCCAGATAGTACTGGATGGTGGTGTCCAGCGTCAGCGTCAGGTCGCTGCCGTTCTTGGCGGCGAAATACTGCTCATAGGTATACAGCATATCGTTCTCCGCCTGATCCTTGGAGGAGATGACCAGTCCGCTCTGCCCCTCCAGCTCCTTCTCGTAATAGGCCTCCAGCCCATACAGCCCCGTGTTCTCGTCGCCCACGAAGCCGATGACCTGCGCCGCCAGCGAGCCGTAGGGATAGTACCGCTTCGTGTCCGCCACCAGGTGTACGCCCGCGATCTTGTTCTCGTCCACATACGAGCGCACCTTGGCCGCCGTGTCCTCGTCCGCCCGCAGCTGTATGACCTCATACTGGGACTTCACGTTGTCCATCCGTTTCCGGATGGCCGAGGCGTCCTTGCCCAGGATCTCCGCCAGCCCTGCCGCCAGCGACTCCTTCGTCCAGCTGACGGGATTTTCCGTGTCGTTCACCGCGTTGTCGATCTCCAGCGGGGAGAGAATGATGGTCTCCGCGCTGGAGGAGATCGCCAGAATGTTGCCGCCGGCGTCATAGATGGTGCCCCGGTTAGCCGTCACCACCGTCCGCCGTGTCTGCTGGTTCACAGCCTTGCCCTGCAATTCCTCATGCCGGGTGATCTGCAGGTCGAACAGCCGGAAAAACAGCAGCACGAACATCACGACGCCCATCAGGATCATCAGTACAAAGGATCGGGTCTGAATGATCCGGTTGGCCCGCCGTACGTTCTCGTTTTTTCGGTTGGAATTTTGGTTTTCTGCCACGATAGTGCCTCCTGTTTTGCCGTCGGACCCTGCTCCGGCGCCGCCGCGCCCTGCTGTTATAGACCAAGCAAGGAGCAAGAAGTCGCCTTCTTACTCCTCGCGCTTATACTATACTTTCCCTCAGCGGAAATATTCCAGTACATACGCCCACAGCGACTCTGCCTTTTCGGTAAAGCCGTTCAGCGCCGCCGCGCCGCCCGCGGCGTACA
>OLPA01003205.1_pt1 | contig 11356 bp, 7 predicted proteins | sample 1672811 | NCBI WGS metagenome assembly OLPA01 (sample SAMEA3136726, study PRJEB25190) | human gut metagenome | biome: human gut; feature: human-associated habitat; material: faeces | place: Austria | collected 2013
AGGCTAAGAAGAATGCACCTTGTATCATCTTTATCGATGAGATCGATGCAGTTGCCAGACAGCGTGGTACAGGAATGGGCGGCGGCCATGATGAGAGAGAGCAGACACTGAACCAGCTCCTGGTAGAGATGGACGGTTTCGGTGTGAATGAAGGGATCATCGTGATGGCAGCGACCAACCGTGTGGATATTCTGGATCCGGCAATCCTCCGTCCGGGACGATTTGACCGAAAAGTCGGTGTGGGACGTCCGGATGTCAAGGGCAGAGAAGAAATCCTGATGGTCCACGCCAAGGACAAACCGCTGGGAGACGATGTGGACCTTCATCAGATCGCCCAGACAACGGCTGGATTTACCGGTGCGGATCTTGAGAACCTTCTCAACGAGGCTGCCATTGACGCAGCAAAAGAAAGCCGTCCTTACATCATGCAGAAAGATATCAAAAAAGCATTCATTAAAGTTGGGATCGGTGCGGAGAAGAAGAGCAAGGTCATCTCTGACAAAGAGAAGAAGATCACAGCTTATCATGAGGCTGGCCATGCGATCCTGTTTCATGTACTTCCGCATATGGATCCGGTATACACCATTTCCATTATTCCTACAGGTATGGGAGCTGCCGGTTACACCATGCCGCTTCCGGATAACGATGAGATGTTCAATACAAAAAACAAGATGCTGGAGGACATCACAACGCTTCTGGGAGGCCGTGTGGCTGAGGAGATCATTTTCGGAGATATTACAACAGGTGCATCCAATGATATCAAACGTGCCACAGAGACTGCCCGTTCCATGGTAATGAAATATGGTATGTCCGAAAAGATCGGCCTGATCGCTTATGGTAACGATGACGATGAAGTGTTTATCGGCCGTGATCTGGCACATACCAGAGGTTACAGCGAGGAAGTGGCAAGAGAGATCGATGCGGAGATTTCCCGTATCATCAGCGAATGTCATGAGAAAGCAGAGAGCATTATCCGGGAGCATATTGGCGTTCTTCACAGCTGTGCAGCCCTTCTTCTTGAGAAGGAAAAAGTACATCGTGAAGAGTTTGAAGCACTTTTTACAACAGAAAATGAAGAGGTTGCAGAAACAAACGAATAAAGTGCACAAAAAAACATATTGAATTTTGTGAACTTTGTGCACACTTTTTGGTGGACACATGGTACTATATATACCGTAAAAACCCCCCAATACATTATATAGTTTTTGCTACACCCCATAAGAAGAAATACCTTCTCCAAAAAAGGCAGCCTAACCAGCTGCCTTTTTTACTGCGCAAAAATAAAAGAGGAAATATGGAGAAAACCGGTAGATAAGCTTGCGGTATGGAAAAAATTAAGATAATATATTTAAGAGAATGGTACTAAAAACGGAATGAGGAAAATAGAATGTTATATGAAAGCATGGAGACAGCAAAGAAGATGCAGTATATACTCAATATGAGTCCGGTATTAAATAAAGAGGCAATGTTCAGTGACGGAACGGAATATTACCGAACACCGGTAGAACCACGGGAAGGCGATACCGTGACCATTCGTTTTCGTACCCAGAGAAATAATGTGGACAACGTCTGTCTTGTGCATGACGGAGAATATCTGGAAATGAAACGGGAGAGGACTTCCGGAAGTTTTGATTACTATACTGCACAGATCATAATGGGAAAGGACATTGTACACTATTATTTTGAAATCCATTCAGGGCTTGTTACCTGCTATTATGATACAGATGGTGTTAGCACCAGGCATGAGGAACGGACAGAATTTGAGATCTATCCGGATTATCATGTGCCGGAATGGCTGAAGGGTGCTGTCATGTACCAGATTTATGTGGACCGCTTTTATAACGGAGACCCTTCCAACGATGTGGAAACCGGAGAATATTCCTATATCGGGGATATTTCCGTGAAAGTGGATGACTGGGGAAAGATTCCGGCAGTCATGGGGGTACGGGAATTTTATGGCGGTGATCTTCAGGGAGTTATGGATAAACTGGATTATCTCCAGGAACTTGGGGTGGATGTGATCTATCTGAATCCGGTGTTTGTTTCCCCAAGCAACCACAAATATGACTGCCAGGACTATGATCATATCGATCCTCATATCGGAAAGATCGTGGAGGACTGTGACGGCCTTTTGAGCCCCGGAGACCGGGATAACAGCCATGCGCTTAAGTATATCCGCCGTGTGACCGATAAACGGAATCTTAAGGCCAGCAACGAGCTTTTCCGGGAGCTTGTGGAAGAGATCCACAGGAGAGGAATGAAAGTGATCCTGGACGGGGTATTTAACCACTGTGGATCTTTTAATAAATGGATGGACAGAGAACGGATCTATGAAAATCAGGAAGGATACGAAAAAGGAGCCTATATTTCTGCGGACAGCCCTTATCGTTCTTTCTTCTGCTTCCAGGATCAGAATCGCTGGCCATATAATCCCACCTATGATGGCTGGTGGACCCATGATACTTTGCCGAAGCTGAATTACGAAGGATCTGAGGAACTTTGCCGGACAATCCTTGATGTTGGCAGGAAATGGGTTTCTCCACCATATAACGTAGATGGATGGAGACTGGATGTGGCTGCAGATCTGGGACACAGCAATGATTTTAACCACCATTTCTGGAAAGAGTTCCGAAAAGCGGTAAAAGAGGCTAATCCTGATGCGGTGATCCTTGCAGAACACTACGGAAATCCGGAGAGCTGGCTTCTGGGTGATGAGTGGGATACGGTTATGAACTATGACGCTTTTATGGAGCCTGTGACCTGGTTTCTGACAGGAATGGAGAAACACAGCGATGAGTACAGGGAAGACCTCTACGGTAACAGTGAGGCCTTTATCGGTGCCATGAAGCATCATATGCGGTCACTGCACATGGGAGCTCTTTACGGGGCCATGAATGAGCTTTCCAACCATGATCATTCCAGATTCCTGACAAGAACCAACCACAGAGTAGGAAGGCTTTCCTATGCAGGTGCAGAGGCGGCATCCGCAGGCATTAATCCTGGGATCATGAGAGAGGCGGTTGTGATCCAGATGACGTGGCCAGGTGCACCTACGGTATATTACGGGGACGAGGCCGGTGTGTGTGGCTTTACAGATCCGGATAACCGCAGAACTTATCCCTGGGGAAAAGAAGATCTTGAGATGCTGGATTTTCATAAACGGATGATCTGTATACACAAGGCATATCCGCTCCTTGCAAAAGGTTCCCTGGAGTTTCTGTGGAACGATCATCAGGGCTTAAGTTATGGCCGCTTTTCTGATTCTGAACAGATCATAGTGATCCTTAATAATCAGGATCAGGAGAGAGACATAAGGGTAACAGCCTGGAAAACAGGTGTAAGCCGGAAAGAAGCGACAGCTTTTCAGCGCCTGATGCTTTCTTCCAGAGATGGCTACACAGAAAAGGCAGAGGAATATATTGCGGATGCGGGAATCCTTCATGTGAGAATGCCTGCATACGGAGCGATGGTACTTCACCACAGAGCGAGAGAGAAATATAAATAATGTACAGGCCAGGAAACAGACCGTGAAAATACGGAGGATGCCTGATGGAAAGTAGAAATATACTATGACAATTCAGCAGTGCTACAGTGCAATTGAAAGCAATTATGAAGAGGTGCTTGGACGTTTTGCGGGAAACAAAATGCTGGTAGAAAAATTTGCCAGAAAATTCCTTGATGATCCAAGTTATCAGACACTTGTCGATACCATGGATAAAGCGGATTATGAGGAAGCTTTCCGTGCTGCCCATACATTAAAGGGTGTTTGTGCAAATCTGGGATTCACACAGCTGTTTAAAGTTTCCAGTGATTTGATAGAAGAACTCAGAGGCGGTGCTCCGGATGAGGCAAAGCTGCCGGAACTTCTTGAAAAAGTGTCTTCTGAGTATAAAAAGACGGTTGATGCTATTAATTGTGTAAATGAATAAAAAAAGCCGGAACTGAACGTTATTTATAAAAAAGCCGATCTGCTATTTCCATTGCTGGAAAGCGGATCGGCTTTTGGTGCTTTTTATGTTTTATTCTTCTGTTACGTGTTCCAGACCCTGATTCATGATGGTTGCCACGTGGCTGTCTGCCAGGGAGTAGAAGATTGTTTTTCCATCTCTTCGAAATTTGACCAGTGACATCTGCTTCAGCACACGAAGCTGATGAGAAATCGCACTCTGTGTCATGGAAAGCCGGTCGGCAATATCCTGCACACAAAGTTCTTCTACAGAAAGCGCATACAGGATACGGATCCTGGTAGGATCACCAAAGACCTTGAACAGGTCGGCAAGCCGGTAAAGCGTATCATCATTGATCGGGTAATCGATATGTGGTTTCTTCATTTGCGCATCCTCCAAACTATTAACTTCTATTGTAGCTGAAAAAAACGCACCGGTCAAATTTTTTATTTTTTATACAGGATACGAATGGAATTCAGCACGCAGATCATGGCAACGCCAGTGTCTGCAAATACGGCCATCCACATGTTGGCATGTCCGGCAAGACCAAGGATCATAACGGTGATCTTGATCACAAGGGCGAATATTACGTTCTGCCATGCGATGCGGTTTGTGTTTCGTGCAATGGCGATAGACTGAGGAATCGCATCTACGTTGGAGTTCATAAATACGGCATCTGCAGCCTCGATAGCCGCATCTGCACCACTTCCCATGGCCGCGCCTACATCTGCACCTGCAAGTACAGGAGCATCGTTGATTCCGTCACCGACAAACATAACCGTTCCGTGTGCCTCACGGACCTTTTTCAGGGCGTTGAGTTTGTCTTCCGGAAGGAGCTTGGCATAAATTTCATCGATTCCCGCGTCTTTTCCTACGGCATTTGCACTGTCTTCGGAATCTCCGGTAAGCATAACTGTGTGAAGACCGAGTTTTTTCAGGGAAGCAATGGCTTCTTTTGCATCTGGTTTGATAGTATCGGAGATCAGCATATATCCTGCAAAAGTTCCGTTTACAGCCATAAATACTTCAGAGCCGTAAGAGGCTTCTTTTAATTCTCCGATGGTGACGCCGAATTTATCCATCAGCTTGCGGTTTCCACAGAGAACTTTTCCCTCCGGCATTTCTGCGACAATTCCATGTCCGGAAATTTCTTCCAGAGAGATCGGTTTTTCAAACTGGATTCCGCGTTCTTTTGCGGCAGCTACAATACTGTTTGCAATCGGATGTGTGGAGTTCTGCTCGCAGCCTGCACACATGGAAAGAAGTTCGTTTTCGTTATATTTACCGGCAGTTACAACTTTCTGAAGCTGGAAGTTACCTTCTGTGATGGTTCCGGTTTTATCCATAACTACAGCGCCAAGGTTGCTTAATCCCTCGATGGAAAGGCCGCCTTTGAACAGGATTCCTTTCTTGGAACCGGCACCGATGCCTGAGAAGAATGCAAGCGGGATACTAAGTACAAGAGCACATGGGCAGCTCATTACCAGGAAGGTGATGGCTGTGTAGATCCAGTAATGCCAGTTTCCGGTTACAAGGGATGGAATCAGTGCTGTTGCAACAGCGATTCCTACAACACAAGGAGTGTACACTTTTGCAAAGCGTGTGATAAAACGGTCGATCTTCGGTTTACTTGCTGCTGCATTTTCTACAGAATCCAGGATACGTGTTACCATGGACTCTTCGAGAGGTTTTTCCACGCGGATCTTTAACTGACCGGAAGTGTTTACACATCCGGAAGTGATCTCATCACCTTCATTTACAGCAACCGGTACAGGCTCACCTGTGATTGGGGATGTGTCGATACGGCTGCTTCCTTCGATGATCACGCCGTCAAGAGGAATACGATCGCCAGGACGGACCAGGAGAACATCGCCAACCTGAGCTTCTTCAGATGGGATCACCTGAATATCATCGCCAACAACAAGGTTTACAACTTCCGGGCGAAGATCTACAGCGTCCATGATCTGTCCGCGGCTTCGCTCAACGGCTTTTTCCTCAAAAAGCTCGCCGATTCGGTAGAAGAGCATAACGCCTACGGCCTCAGCGGAATCATTGATGGCAAAAGCAGCGAGAGTTGCAACACTCATCAGGAAGTTTTCGTCGAATACCTGTCCGTGGGAGATGTTTTTGGCTGCCTTTACAACGATCACACCGCCAAGTGCCAGATATGCAATCACAAATAACGGAAGAGTGGCAGTATCTGCAAATCCTTTGTGTTCCATGATCTCACCGGCAACAAAGAGGATCGCGCCGATGATAATACAGATCGTGTCGATCTTTTCTTTGGAAAAAGATTTCTTTTTGCTGGATGGGTGAGTTTCGGATGCAGCTGTCTGTGATTTTGGCTTCGGATCTTTTTCTTTTACTACAACTTCGGATTCAATGGAAGTACAGATCTTGCGGATCTGATCAAGGTAGCGGTCCGGGTTTTTTGCAGTAACGCGAAGTTGTTTTGTTGCAAAAGTGATGGTAGCTTCGGAAATACCGTCGAGGTCTGCAATCTGTTCTTCCATCTTGGAAGCGCAGTGAGCACATCCTAAGTTCTCCAGAAGGTAGATCTTGGTTGTCACGTCAGCAGAAGCGGATGGTTTCGGATTTCTCGGAACAACTTTGACTTCGGATTCAATGGAGGTGCAGATCTTGCGGATCTGCGGAAGCAGAGCATCTGGGTCAGCGGCGTTTAAGCGAAGCTGTTTGGTGGCGAAAGTGATGGTTGCACTTTCTACGCCGTCAAGATGCTGGATCTGTTCCTCCATCTTGGAAGCACAGTGGGCACAGCCCAGGTTCTCCAGGATGTAGACACGTTTTGCGGATGCTGTGCTGTGGGAGTGCTCGTGGTTGTGGTCGTGATCCCCGCAGCCGCAACCGCAGTGTTCGTCATCGTGATGATGGTGATGCTCATGCTCGTGATGTTCGTGGTCATGATCATGATGATGATGTTCATGCTCGTGGTGGTCGTGATCATGATCCTCGCAACCACAGCCGCAGTGGTCATCGTCGTGATGATGGTGATGATGTTCATGCTCGTGATGTTCGTGTTCATGATCCTCGCAGCCACAATCGCAGTGGTCATCATCGTGATCATGATGGTGATGTTCATGCTCATGATCTTCGCAGCCACATCCACAATGCTCATCATCGTGGTGATGGTGTTCTTCATGTGCATGTTCCTCATGCTCATGTTCCTCATGATGGTCGTGGCCGCAACCGCAGCCACAGGAATCCGTGGACTCCATGGAATTCTTTTTTAAGCTCTCTTCCATATGAAATCTCCTTGAAATTTATATGAATATATGATTGAATGTTCATATGACTATTTAAGCATATGTTTTATCTGATGTCAATATTTTTTTCTAAAAAGAATAAAAGAAATGTAAAATCTATTACAAAAGAAATATAGAAAACATTAATATATTCTGAAAAAATAATCTATTTTATTATTCTTATTTAACATGTTATACTTTTATCAAGTAAAGAAAGAAAGGAAGGTAGCAACATGTACAGTATTGACTTAAACAGTGACATGGGTGAGAGTTTTGGCGCATACAAGCTGGGCGGAGATGAAGAGATCATTAAATATGTCACAACAGCAAATGTAGCATGTGGCTGGCATGCAGGCGATCCAATGGTAATGGATAAGGTAGTCCGCATGGCAAAGGAACGTGGCGTTATGGTTGGAGCCCATCCTGGATATCCTGATCTTCTTGGCTTTGGACGAAGAAAGATGGTTCTCTCTCATGATGAAGTTAAGAATTACGTCAGATACCAGATCGGAGCACTGGCTGCATTCACAAAAAGCTATGGAATGAAGCTTCAGCATGTCGCTCCTCATGGAGCAATGGGAAATGCCTGCCAGTATGATGAGGACATTTCCACAGCAATCTGCGAGGCAATCTGTGAGTATGACAAAGATCTGATCGTTTACTACTGTGCAGGAGCAGTTCTCGGTGATATCGCTGAGAGCAAGGGACTCCGTACAGCATCCGAGATCTTTGCAGACCGTGCATACATGGATGATCTTTCTCTTGTACCGAGAAAGATGGAGGGATCCATGATCACAGATGAGAACATTGCCATCGAAAGATGCGTGAAGATGATCAAAGAAGGAAAAGTAACATCCATCAACGGAAAAGAGCTTGACATCAAGGGAGACACACTCTGTGTACACGGAGACGGACCGAAAGCACTCGCTTTTGTACAGAAGATCCGTGAAAAATTCACAGAAGAGGGTATTGAGATCAAACACTTATAAAAACTAAATAAAGTACATTACATTCACATGAGAGATAGAGTGCCGGATAAATCAAAGGAGATTTAGTACAAGGGATTACTGCGTTGATTTGTCCGGCTCTCTTTATATGGAAAAGTGCACTTTTTTAGGATGAGAAAGGAAAGGGTGGAAACTATGGCAAAAGAGAAAAAACAGAACAACATAGTAAGAAACATGATGATCGCTCTGGTCGGCGGTCTGGTCGTAGGACTTGGATTCATGCTTCTGAAACAGCAGATGTCAGAGGGGACATGGAACGTGATCAATGCACTTCTGTTCCAGGATATCACAGCAGATCAGGGATTTCATTCCATCGGTCTCTTCTACATCATCGGACAGCTGTTCATGAGAGGATTACAGATGGCGATCGTACCGCTGGTACTGGTATCCTTAAGCCTTGCAATGTGCAGTATCTCCAGTTCCTCCAAGCTTGGAAGAATTGCAGGACGTACATTACTTGGATTCTTCTGCTTCTATGTAGTTGGCGCACTTATCGCAGGTATTGTTGCATTCGCAATGAAAACAGCTGGATTTTTCAACGTAAAACTTCCGGCAGAGGCAGTTACAGAGGCTGCAACACTGGATCAGTTCAACCCGCTTGCAACAATCGTAACAGCAGTTCCGTCCAATATCGGAACCGCATTCAGCAGCAATAACAGCATCCTTGCAGTTGTAGTAGTAGCTATCGTTCTTGGTCTTTGCATGAACGCACTTGGCGACAAGATGAAACCGCTGAAAAGCGTACTTGAGAACTTAAGCGACATCATCAACCTGTATCTGACATTCCTGATCAACAAAGTTGGTCCTGTAGCAATCTTCTGCCTGATCTCCCGTACATTCGCAATCTACGGAGCTGAGTATCTGGCACCGGCAGCAGCTTACATCGTAGGCGCAATGCTGACACTGTTTGTACTTGTAGTAACGATTTACCCGATCGGTATCGGCCTTACAACAGGCTTAAGCCCGATGAAATTCCTTAAGAAGATCGCAAAAGTTGGTGTATTCGGATTCTCCACAAACTCTTCCGCAGCATGCCTTCCGCTGAACACCAGAACATGCCTTGATGAACTTGGATGCTCCCAGGAGATCACAAGCTTCGTTCTTCCTACAGGTATGACCATCAACATGAACGGTACAACTGTTATGCATATGTTTGCAGTAACATTTATCGCAACAGCATCCGGAATTGACATTACACCGGCAAACCTGATCACAGTCGCATTTCTTTCCATCTGTGCGGCAATGGGCTGCCCGGCTATCCCGATCGCCGGAACAACTCTGATCGTAACAATCCTTTCCGGTATGGGCTGGACATCTGACCTTTGTATGATCGCATATGCACTGGTTGTAGCGATCAACCGTCCGGTTGAGATGGCACTTCTTCCGCTTAACGTAATCGGTGATGCAACAGTCAACGTTATCGTTAACAAGAAAGAAAATGAGCTTGACGAAACAAAATATAACGCGTAAGTAAATATAAAAAGTCTTAATATTATACATACAAATTATTAAATTGACTTAATATTACTACGATGATACCATTTAAGCGTATAGTTGAGACATCAGCTATACGCTTAAATACTAAATGCAGTAAAAAACAGCGGGACATCCGCAGAAAAATAAAAGGGTTCAGGAGGAAATGAATATGGAGTACAAGACAGCGAAAAGAATGGAATGCCTTCCGTTTTCCGGTATCCGTGCAGTAATGGAAAAAGCAAACAAAATGCAGCAGGCAGGAGAGAAGATCATTCACCTGGAGATCGGACGTCCGGATTTTGATACACCGGAGAAGATCAAAAAAGCAGCAAATGAGAGCCTTGCAGCAGGACATGTATTTTACACATCCAACTATGGTATCCCGAAACTGAGAGAAGCCATTGCAAAATGGGAGAACGAGAACCATGGTACAGATTATGAAGCATCTGAAGTTCTTGTAACAGTAGGTGTTGGTGAGGCAACTTTCGCATCCATGGACGCTTTCCTGGATCCCGGCGATGAGATTCTTGTCCCGAACCCGGTATGGCTGAATTACATCCATGTTCCGTCAGCACTTGGTGCAGTACCTGTAACATACAGCCTGAAAGAGGAGAACGATTATCAGATCGACTTTGAGGAGATGGAGTCCAAGATCACAGACAAAACAAAGATGATTGTAGTTGTTAACCCGAGTAACCCGACCGGTGGTGTATTCTCCAGAGAGACACTTGAGAAATTAAGTGAGATCGCCATCAAACATGATCTTCTTGTGATTGCAGATGAGATCTACAGCCAGCTTGTATATGATGGAACTGAGCACGTAAGCATCGCATCCCTTCCGGGAATGAAAGAGCGAACCATCACATTAGGAGGCTTCTCAAAAGCTTACTCCATGACAGGATGGAGACTTGGATATATGTGTGCACCGGTTGGAATTATCCAGGCTTGTGTACGTGTTCATCAGTATACCGTTACCTGTGCATCTTCTTTCGTACAGGAAGCAGCACTTACCGCATTAAGCGACTGTGCAGAAGATGTTGAGGCAATGAGAAAAGAGTATCAGAGAAGAAAAGATTATGTGGTAAAAGCACTGAACGAGATCGACGGAATCAGCTGCAACAATCCACATGGTGCGTTCTACATCTTCGTAAATATCAAGAGCCTTGGAATGACTTCCATGGAAGTTGCCGAGTACCTTCTTGACAATGCAAAAATCGCTCTGGTACCTGGTTCCGCATTCGGTTCCGAGGGAGAGGGATACTTAAGAATTTCCTACGCATGCAGCTATGAGGATCTTCAGGAAGCATGTGCAAGAATCAAAAAAGCAGTGGAAGAACTGAAAAACAAATGATCAGATAAAAAAATACCCACCGCTTTTTGTGGCGAAAAGCAATATATTTATACCGTGAAGTCTGGAAAGTGTTGATTTTAAGCCATTTCTGGATATGTGGGTTGATTCAGAGATATGGTTTTGTGACGTTTTTAGGACAAACGCCAGAAAATATGGAGAGCTCCGTGACGTTTTGAGTTGACTTTTTACCGGTAATAGCATATGATAATAACAGCTAAGGAATGTGGTGAGATTCCAAGTGGCAAAGTGAAAGCCCTCAGAGTTGCAGCTCTGGGGGCTTTCTTGCTCGTTACGGTGAGTTATTCCGTTTAG
>OLPA01003215.1_pt1 | contig 11334 bp, 9 predicted proteins | sample 1672811 | NCBI WGS metagenome assembly OLPA01 (sample SAMEA3136726, study PRJEB25190) | human gut metagenome | biome: human gut; feature: human-associated habitat; material: faeces | place: Austria | collected 2013
TATGTAGATGTGTTTTTTATGGTGAATTTTACAATGGATGCGATTCTTTTGATCCTTCTGAAGAAATTACTTGCCTGTCCGGCGGGGTATGGAAGGGTTTTTGCAGGAGCAGCAACTGGAGCCGCGATGACATGTATTGCAATTGTCATATTCAGGAAAACACCGGTATTAAGATTTGTAGTATTTCATGGAGTCATTAATGTAGTAATGATGAAGGCCGGCCTTGGAATAAAATGGGGCCGGGAATTGTTCAGAGGATGGGTGCTCTTGTATATAGAGTCATTTCTGCTGGGAGGTGTGTTCCAGTTCGTTCAACAGTATATAAGGCGGGGAAGTATGTTCTTTTTACTGGCTGTAATCAGTTACTACCTCGTGTCGGTAATCTGGAAAATCATTTTATTCTTTTCAGAGAAAGGAAATCGTTACTGTGAAGTCGAAGTGTTTTTTGGAGAAAAAAATGACAGACTGAGAGGACTGATAGATACAGGGAATACATTGAGTGATACGATCAGTAATGATCCTGTCAGTATTATAGACAGAGCATCTGTAAGAAGACTGACAGAGGAAAAGAAACCGGAACGATTCAGATATATTTCTTATCATTCCATCGGGAAAAAAGAGGGTGTGATGCCGGCGTTCCGGCTGGATAAGATGCAGATCATACGGGATGGAAACAAGATAAATGTGGAACATCCATTAGTGGCAGTAAGTGAAGAAGAATTAGGTTCAGAAAATTATCAGATGATTATCAATCCAGATATATTGACAGGAGGAAAGAAAAATGGTGATAAAAGTGGCAGTTCCACATCAGTTTAAATTGAAAGTTATTCCGGATTTCCGGTCTCTCTTTTTTTCGGACAAAAAAGACATTCATTATATAGGAGGATCAGATATTCTTCCGGCACCATTGGAAACAGAGGAAGAAAGAAAAGCAATACGGGGACTGGGGACAGAGAATGATGAACAGGCAAGAAAAATGCTGATTGAACACAATCTTCGTCTGGTTGTGTATATTGCAAAGAAATTTGATAATACCGGAGTAGGAGTTGAGGATTTGATTTCTATAGGTACAATTGGGTTGATAAAAGCAATTAATACGTTTGATCCAGATAAGAATATCAAACTTGCAACGTATGCATCTAGATGTATTGAAAATGAGATTCTGATGTATCTGAGGAGAAATAGTAAGACCAAGATGGAAGTGTCGATTGATGAGCCTTTAAACGTTGACTGGGATGGAAATGAACTGCTGTTGTCGGACATTTTGGGAACAGAGGAAGATGCTGTCTATAAGGATCTGGAAAATGATGCAGAGAAGAAAGTACTGATCAAAGCAATCAGCCGCCTGTCAGGAAGGGAACAGATGATCATCCGGATGAGGTTCGGTCTGGGGACAGCCGACGGAGAAGAAAAGACACAGAAAGAGGTGGCAGATATGCTTGGTATTTCCCAGTCTTACATATCCAGATTAGAGAAAAAGATTATGCAAAGATTGCGCCGGGAAATGGTGAAGTATTCCTGAAAATGTGCTACAATAAAAAGAAAAAGGGGTTGGTCATATGAGGCTTAGTTTTTTTGGAGCAGCCCATGAAGTGACTGGAAGCTGTCATCTTCTTGAAGCATGCGGAAAGAATATCTTGATTGACTGTGGAATGGAGCAGGGACCGGATCTTTACGAGAATCAGGAACTTCCGGTTGCACCGGGAGATGTAGATTACATTCTTCTGACACATGCACATATTGATCATTCCGGAAATATTCCGCTTTTGGTGAAAAAAGGATTTTCCGGGGAGATCATTACCACATTTGCAACGGCAGATCTTTGTGATATTATGCTTCGTGACAGCGCACATATTCAGGAATTTGAAGCGGAATGGAGAAACAGGAAGGCAAGAAGAAGCGGAGAACCGGAATACGAACCAATTTATACGGTTGCAGACGCAGATGCCGCAACGAAGCTTCTGGCACCGGTAGATTACGGACAGAAGATTACGTTGTGTGATGGAATTGAAGTAAGATTCAATGATGTGGGGCATCTGCTTGGATCGGCAAGCATTGAAGTATGGATAACCGAAGGAGATGTCTCAAAGAAGGTTGTATTTTCCGGAGATGTGGGAAATGTCAATCAGCCGATCATTAAAGATCCCCAGTTAGTAAAAGAGGCAGACTATCTGGTGATCGAATCTACATACGGAGACCGTACACATGGTGAGGATATTCCAGATTATGTGGGAGAGTTTACAAGGATTTTGAGAGAGACATTCCAAAAAGGCGGCAATGTGGTGATTCCTTCTTTTGCGGTTGGACGTACGCAGGAGATTTTGTACTTTATCCGTGAGATCAAAGAAAAGAATCTGCTTCCGGAATTTCCGGGATTTGAAGTATATGTGGACAGTCCGCTTGCAATCGAAGCGACGAATGTGTTTAATAAAAATGTCAAAGGATGTTTTGATGAGGAAGCAATGGAATTGGTAAATCAGGGGATCAATCCTCTGCTGTTCCGGGGTCTGAAGACGACGATTACCAGTGACGAGTCCAGACAGATCAACTTTGACACAAAACCGAAAGTTATCCTGTCTGCATCCGGTATGTGCGAAGCAGGACGGATCCGGCATCATTTGAAGCACAATCTGTGGCGTCCGGAATGCACGATCTGTTTTGTGGGATATCAGGCAGTCGGAACGCTTGGAAGAAAACTGATTGAGGGTGCAGAGAGTGTAAAGCTGTTTGGAGAGAATATCACGGTCAATGCCAGGATCGAGGTATTGAAAGGAATCAGCGGACATGCAGATATGAATGGTCTTTTGGACTGGATCAGGGGATTTGAAAAAATACCGGACCGCGTAATGGTTGTGCATGGGGAAGATACAGTGACAGATCATTTTGCAAAATTGGTAGAAGATACATTCGGTTGTCCGGCATTCGCACCATATTCAGGTGGAACGGTAGACCTCGCAGCAAATGAGATTATAACGATCGGACAGAAGATTCCGAAAAAATCAGATGAGAAACCGAGTAAGCTTAAGAGTGCATCCGCATTTAATCGTCTGGTGGCAGCTGCAAAGCGTTTGCTGAACGTTGTGTATAAGAATGAAGGCCTGGCGAATAAAGATATGGCCAAGTTCGAGACCCAGATCCAGAATCTGGCAGATAAGTGGGATAGATAACGCAGAATTTGCCAGATGTCAAGGAGTAAAATTTTTTTTATTTGATAAGAAACCGCATAAGCCTGTGCGATAAGGAGCATCATCTTAATAGAAACTGATGGATGAGATTCTGACAGGAGGTCTGTAATGGCACAGGGAAAGGTAGAAATATGTGGTGTGAATACGGCAAAGCTTCCTATCCTGAATGAAGAGGAGAAGGAAGCTTTGTTTGTACGCATCAAAGAAGGAGACCGGGAAGCGAAAGAAGAGTACATTAAAGGAAATTTACGACTTGTCTTGAGCGTGATAAGACGATTTGGGGCAAGCGGGGAGAACCCGGATGATCTGTTCCAGATTGGGTGTATCGGACTGATTAAGGCGGTTAATAATTTTAACACAGAATTAGAGGTAAAATTTTCCACCTATGCAGTACCAATGATCATTGGAGAGATCAGAAGGTACATGAGAGATAACAATTCCATTCGTGTCAGCCGGTCACTCAGAGATACGGCATATAAAGCAATCTATGCAAGGGAAAGTTACAGAAAGAAGAACCAGAAAGAACCGACGGTGCAGGAAATTGCGACAGAAATTGGCATATCCAAAGAGGATATTATGTTTGCTTTGGATGCAATCCAGATACCGATGAGTCTGCAGGAACCGGTCTATAATGATGGTGGAGATGCATTGTATGTGATGGATCAATTGAGTGATCAGACGAATAAAGAAGAAAAATGGGTGGAAGACCTGTCACTGGAGGAAGCAATGAAGCATCTTGATGAACGGGAACGTTATATTATCAAGCTCCGGTTCTTTCAGGGAAGAACGCAGATGGAAGTTGCAAAGGAGATACGGATATCCCAGGCTCAGGTCAGCAGGCTGGAGAAGAATGCGTTGAAAACTATGCGCCAGTACCTTATCTAAGGGCTGGCGCATTTTTGGTATTGCATTTTTGACGGTCTCATACTATGATATTTGCAGGAGGAATTTGTATAATGAAAGCTTGTATATTTGATCTGGATGGAACATTAACAAATACATTGGAATCTATGACATATTCCGTAAATCTGACACTTGAGGAGATGGGACTTTCCAAGATCACAAAAGATCAGTGCAGGTTGTTCGTCGGGAATGGAGCCAGGGTATTAATAGAAAAGTCACTGAAAGCAGCCGGAGACACAGATGCTTCAAGGATTGAAGAGGGGATGGAAATATACGGACGTATATTTGACCGGAATTGTACATATCATGTAACACCTTATGAAGGAATCCCGGAGATGTTGAAAGCATTGAAAGATAAAGGAATTCAACTGGCAGTCCTTTCCAATAAGCCGGACCGTCAGACAGTAAAAGTTGTGAAAGCAATCTTTGGAGAAGAATTGTTTGATTATGCACAGGGACAGAAAGAAGGTATCCGAAGGAAACCGGAGCCGGACGGAGTATGGTATCTTATGGAACAGATGCACGTATCAAAAGAAGAATGCCTGTATATCGGAGATTCAGAAGTTGATGCGGCAACCGGAAGGAATGCAGGCCTTAAGACGATAGGTGTGTTGTGGGGATTCCGGGACAGAAAAACGTTAGAAACTGCGGGAGTAGATGATCTGATCGACAGACCGGATGAACTGTTGCAGTTTGTGTAATATTACGATAAGGGAGGTTGAGATGTATGTACGAGTATGATGAAGAATGTCTGCAGACGTTTATTTTGAATCAGGGACAGCTGTTTGATGAACCGGTTGCAGAGACTTTGGAAGAGGCAGAGGCTTTTCTGGAGGACTGTATGGCTTCTATCGTAGATAATATCGGAGAAGTCAGGGAATTCCTTGATCAGGAAGGAATGGATGTCAGTGGAATGTCTGACGAAGAGATTGAAGATGCATCAGAAGTATTTGCGCTATCGGATGGTCGTTATCTTATCGTTGAAGGATAAAAGCAAAAAGACGAAAGTACCTGCCGGGTGGCATCGCACAGGCCACTGTCAGATGTAAGAAAAAGCCGCAACTACTTTGTAGTTCCGGCTTTTTTCAATGCAGTTTCAATGGCCTGGACAATCAGCTGGGAAGTGTAAGGAGTGTCAGATGAATACTGGATATTGTCGAGTGACTGTTTTTTGTAGACCTGTTCGGCAATATCTTCGATCGCAGGTTCGATGAACGGATACATGGTTGTGATAGATTCGTTCAGATTGGTGAAACGGATGGAATTGATATGGGATTCATCTACAGTCACCTCAACTTCCAGCGCAGTATTGTTCAGAGTGATATCTGAGGTGTAGATTCCCGGAGTATAGATCCGGTTATCTTTTGAGGCGGAGCGATGTTCCGGGCGGAACATGAATATCAAAAGCAGGATCAGAATAATGGCCAATACTGCGAAAATAACGGTATAGATGATTTCCTTCATGTGAAGTACAACAATTTTTGTTTTGGAACTCATAGTGAGACCTCCTGGTAATTGGTTTCAAAGATTGTTTCATTTTCTATAATGTATGAAAAATGTGGAAGAATTATTCGTTTAATTTTTCCGTGACAAATGGAAAAGGTTCTTGTAGAATGATAAAAGAAATGGAAGGTGAAAAATTATGTTTATTATTGCAGGACTTGGAAATCCTACACTTCAGTATGAAGGAACCAGACACAATGTAGGGTTTGATGTCATAGATATGTTGGCAGACAGATATAATATTTCTGTAGACGGAAGAAAAGGAAGAGCACTGATCGGCAAAGGAATGATCGGGGGACAGAAGGTGCTTCTGGTAAAACCGCAGACGTATATGAATCTGAGCGGGGAAAGCTTAAGAGAACTGGTCAATTATTATAAGATTGATGAAGAACACGAACTTCTTGTGATCTATGATGATATCAGTCTGGATGTAGGGCAGTTGAGAATCCGTAAGAAAGGAAGCGCCGGAGGGCATAATGGAATAAAAAATATTATTGCCAACCTTGGAACCGATGTGTTTCCGAGAATCAAGATCGGCGTTGGGGAGAAGCCAAAGAAATACGACCTGGCGGATTATGTACTGGGACATTTTTCGAAAGAAGATCGTGAATTGATGGAAGAGGGATATGACCGCGCAGACCATGCGGTGGGAATGATCTTAAATGGAGAGATCGAGGCTGCCATGAATCAGTATAACAGGAAAGTAAAGCCTAAGGAGGCATAAAAGATGCAGGGCTTAATCGGGCCGTTAAAAGAACTGGCAGAGTTTGAAGAACTCTGCAAGAATAAGAAAAAAGATGTGGGAATGATCCGTGTGTGCGGATGTGTGAATTCCCAGAAATCTCATATGATGTATGCACTTGGCGATGGCTGTAAATATAAAGTCATCGCCTGTTCCAGTGAGACAAAAGCAAAACAAATCTATGAAGAATACCGTTTCCTGGACAGTAATACGTATCTGTATCCGGCGAAAGATTTTCTCTTCTATCAGGCAGATATCCGAAGTAAAGAACTGGTAAAGCAGAGAATGGAAGGAATCCAGGCAGTGCTTTCGGGTGAACCGGTAACGGTTGTGACAAGCCTGGACGGCTTCATGGATCATCTGGCACCGAAGGAAAGTATTGCGGAAAAAGTACTTAAGGTACAAAATGACAGCGTTCTCAAATTGGATGAGATGGCAGAGAAGCTTTCGGTTATAGGTTATGACCGGGAAGTGCAGGTGGAAGGACCTGGACAGTTTGCGGTACGTGGAGGAATCCTGGATATCTATCCGCTGACGGAAGAACTTCCGGTGCGTATCGAACTCTGGGGAGATGAGATCGACTCGATCCGTACGTTTGACTCACAGAGCCAGCGTTCCCTGGAAAATCTTGACGAGATCATGATCTATCCGGCGACAGAACAGCCGGCAGAAAAGGGCGGCGTTTCTTTTCTTGATTATTTTGCAGAAAAAAACAGTCTTGTTTTTCTTGATGAGCCGAACCGCCTGGAGGAAAATGCCAGAGCAGTAGAAGAGGAATTTCGTCAGAGCTGTGAAAACCGTCAGCAGAAAGGTGAAGAAAATATTTCCCAGAACTGGATGTGCAGATGGGAAGATCTGAATCACAAGCTGAATAATCGAAACTGCATTTCTGTATCACTGATGGAACCAAAGAGGGCAGACTGGAAGATTACAGAGCAGTTTAACCTGACAGTCAAATCCATGAGTTCTTATCAGAGTAGTTTTGAACTTCTCGTCAAAGATCTCCGACAGTACAAGAAACAGGGATATCAGATCGTGCTTCTTTCCGGTTCAAGGACAAGAGCGGAGCGTCTTGCGAAGGATCTGCAGGATGAGGGATTAAGTGCTTTTTACGGACAGGATTTTGACCGTGTGCTGGAACCGGGCGAGATCATGGTCGCTTATGGTCATGCACGTAAGGGATTTGAATATCCGTTTATCAAATTTGCGATTATCACAGAAACTGACATTTTTGGAAAAGAGCAGAAGAAGCGTAAGAAAAAGAAAGAATACAATGGAAAACGTATTCAGGATTTCTCGGAACTTTCGATTGGAGATTTTGTAGTTCATGAAAAACATGGGCTGGGAATCTACCGTGGTATTGAGAAGGTTGCGGTGGATAAAGTTGCAAAAGATTATATCAAGATCGAATACCGCAACGGCAGTAATCTGTATATCCTTGCAACACAGCTTGATGCGCTTCAGAAATATGCGGGATCGGAGACTGCAAAACCGCCGAAGCTGAACCGTCTTGGCGGTCAGGAATGGAAAAAGACAAAATCCAGAGTGAAAGGTGCAGTCCAGAATATCGCGAAAGAACTGGTGGAACTTTATGCGGTCCGCCAGGAAAAAGAAGGGTATGTATGCGGTCCGGATACTGTATGGCAGAGAGAGTTTGAAGAAATGTTCCCGTATGAGGAAACTGAAGATCAGCTTGCTGCGATTGAGGACACCAAGAAAGATATGGAAAGTACCAAGATCATGGATCGTCTTGTGTGCGGAGACGTTGGATATGGCAAGACAGAGGTTGCGCTTCGTGCGGCGTTTAAAGCCGTGCAGGAGAGCCGGCAGGTCGTTTACCTGGTACCTACTACCATTCTTGCACAGCAGGTCTATAACACCTTTGTACAGCGTATGAATGAGTTTCCGGTACGTGTGGATCTTCTGTGCCGTTTCCGTACACCTTCTCAGCAGCAGAAGACGATCAGTGATCTCAAAAAAGGACAGGTTGACATAATTGTAGGAACACACAGAGTCCTGTCAAAAGATGTCACTTTCAAAAACCTTGGTCTGCTGATCATTGACGAGGAACAGCGTTTTGGCGTTGTCCATAAGGAAAAGATCAAGCAGCTCAAGAAAGACGTTGATGTACTGACACTGACGGCAACGCCGATTCCACGAACACTTCATATGAGTATGATAGGGATCCGTGACATGAGTGTTCTGGAGGAGCCACCGATGGACCGCGTTCCGATCCAGACTTATGTTATGGAGTACGATGAAGAGACTGTCCGTGAGGCAATCAACCGAGAGCTCCGAAGGGGCGGTCAGGTTTATTATGTATACAACAGAGTCAATGATATTGCGGATGTGGCGGCGCGTCTTTCCAAACTGATCCCGGATGCGCGGATTGATTTTGCGCATGGACAGATGAGTGAGAGAGAACTGGAATCGGTTATGTATGCGTTTATCAATGGTGAGATCGATGTGCTTGTTTCCACAACGATCATAGAGACGGGGCTTGATATTTCAAATGTAAATACCATGATCATCCATGACTCAGACCGTTATGGATTGTCACAGCTGTATCAGCTTCGAGGAAGGATCGGACGTTCCAACCGTACCGCATATGCATTTCTGATGTACCGAAGGAATACGATGCTCAAAGAGACAGCAGAGAAACGACTGTCTGCGATTCGTGAGTATACAGACCTCGGAAGTGGATTCAAGATCGCGATGAGGGACCTGGAACTTCGTGGTGCAGGTAATCTTCTTGGTGCGGAGCAGCACGGACATATGAATGCTGTCGGATATGATCTCTACTGCAAGATGCTCAGTGAGGCGGTCAAGGAGGCAAAGGGAATCCACACGATGGAGGACTTTGAAACAACGATCGATCTGAATATGGATGCCTTTATTCCGGATACCTATATCAGCAATGAGTACCAGAAACTGGACATCTACAAGAGGACAGCAGGGATTGAGACAACGCAGGATTATGATGATATGCTGGAGGAACTTCTGGATCGATTTGGAGAGCCGCCGAAGGCAGTGCTGAACCTTCTGACGATTGCCCGGATCAAAGCTCTTGCACACAGAAGCTATGTGACGGAGATCAAGCAGATGGGCAAAGATCTGAAGATCACTTTGTATGAGCGTGCGAAACTGAATCCGGCAGGCTTCCCGGAACTGATGCAGAAATACAGACGCGGACTTCAGTTCAAGAATGAGCAGGAACCGAAATTTATTCTGACACCGGTCGGAAATCTTCTGACAGCACTTACGGATTTTCTGAATGAACTGGAGAAACTGGTGGAGGAGTAAAGTCAGTCAGGAACGAAACGTGTCTATTTTGTGAAAAAACAGCGTTTCTTATGGATAATCCTTGCCCTGAAGGGGAAAAAAGTTTATACTCATACTATTGAATTCAGGTAATCATGGAGGAAAATATGAAGGAAATGACAAAAAAAACAGCCGTTGTTGCTATGGCAGGCATTATGGCTGCAGGAATGCTTACCGGATGCGGTGAGAAGAAATTAGACGGAAGCAAGACGGTTGCTACAGTAGATGGAACAGAGATCCCGCTGGGCGTTGTAAGCCTTTCTGTCAGAGACGGTCAGATGCAGACAGAAGCTATGTACAGAAGTTATATGGGCGGCTCTGATTTTGATATCTGGGATACAGAAGCAGAGAAAGGCAAGACCTATGGTGAACAGCTTGTAGAACAGGCCCTCGAAGACGTAGAACTTATGTACATCATGAAAGAAAAAGCAGCTGATTATGATGTAGAACTGACAGATGATGATGAGAAAGCAATCGAAGAAGCAGCCGCTTCCTTTATGGAAGCAAACTCTGATGAGGCAATTGCAGACCTGGCAGTTACAGAAGATCAGGTCAAAACCTTCCTGGAACTTGAGACATACAAACAGAGAATTCATGATCCGATCATTGCAGATGTAGACAAGGATGTTTCTGATGAGGAAGCACAGCAGTCTTCTTTCAGTTATGTAAGTATCAGCACAGCAGATTTAAGCGATGATGAGATTAAGCAGAAGAAAGAAGATGCACAGAAGATCCAGGATGAACTGACCAAGGATCCAGAGGGAGATTTCGATGAGATCGCCAAATCTGTAGATGATTCTTATTCTTCACTGGAAGGTACTTTTGATGCAAATGATACCAGTGATGATGAAGATTCCGAGAATGAGGATTCTGAGGAAGACAGCAGTACATCCAGCAGTACTTATCCGGATGAAGTGATCAAAGTCCTCAGAACACTCGATGATGGAGAAGTTGCTCCGGACGTGATCGAAACAGATACAGCATACTATGTTGTAAAACTGAATCAGAAAAACGATGAAGAAGCAACAGAGACCAAGAAAGAGTCTATCATTTCTACAAGAGAGCAGGATCTGTATACAGAGACTACTGACAAGTGGATGGAAGATGCAGATATCAAAGAAGAGAAGAAAGTTCTCAAGACTCTCAAAGTAACAGATAACCATAAATATAATCAGCCAACCGCAACACCGGAGCCGACCGAGGAAGCTGCTGATACAACAGAAGATACTGAGGTAACAGAGACACCGGAGGCAGACGCTACTGAGACTCCAGAAGTTACAGAGGCAGCAAGTGCTACAACAACACCGGAAGCTACTGAGGCAGCAAGTGCAACAACAACACCAGAAGCTACGGAAGCACCTTCCTACAGCACAGACACATCTCTGACAGTCAAAGACGGAGATACTGTAAACATTGATTATGTTGGTAAGATCGATGGTACAGCATTCGATCGTGGAAGCACTGATGGAAAGGGAACAGACCTTGTGATCGGTTCTGGAAGCTATATTGATAACTTTGAAGATCAGCTCGTAGGTGCTCACCCAGGAGATGAAGTAGAAGTAACCGTAACCTTCCCGGATGATTATGGTGTGGATGAGCTTAATGGAAAAGAAGCAGTATTTGATGTTACTGTGAATGGAATTTACGAATAAAAAATCATAAAAATCGGAGCCCCGCAGC
>OLPA01003217.1_pt1 | contig 11325 bp, 5 predicted proteins | sample 1672811 | NCBI WGS metagenome assembly OLPA01 (sample SAMEA3136726, study PRJEB25190) | human gut metagenome | biome: human gut; feature: human-associated habitat; material: faeces | place: Austria | collected 2013
CCGATGATATTCAGTAAAACAATACTCTTTGGTAAAATGTAGCCTACACTCATAATTTGTTCAAATCTCTGGATGAATATCACGTAGATCTGTCTGCATCCGGCAGTACATTGAATATTCCACTGGAAAGTCTGATTCTTACTTACCAGCAGATTTCTACTACAGCGCTGCGGATCACAATAGCCGTAAAAGATACGAGTGTCCCTGTCCTTACCGACATCCGCAGAATCACCATTTTCAATACTTCTTCCATTAAATCGCTGACACTTAACAATACGACAATTTCTACACGGACGGTACTTGACGATCTGATGTATACACAGTCGCAGGAATCACATTGTCTCACAATCCGTCAGCAGAATCCGATCACCAAACTCTGATCCCTGTGCGAGATCCATTCCTTTAGTTCAAATGGTGGTGCCAGAACTTCCGTATGGGTGCAGTGGAATGAAGTAGATGTCAGCTACGAGGTCCCTACCTCCTGATATCCAAGTAGGTGATTTTCTCTTTCTTGCTGGTCGCTGCCAAATCCTTAAAGAATCCGCTATCTTGTGTGGTTTCCGATTCATACCACCCATTTTCCAGAATCATCTTTGCCAGCTTTGGCGGTGAAAGAGCTGCTTTACCCTGTCATACTGGAATCTGCGGTATAAGAGGGCAGCCGCCCCACGATAAGAAGTGCCGCAATGGTAGAAACTATCATGTAGGGCGTGACTGTCAGATGGACGCCGCCATCTTGCAGGAAATGAACCAATTTCCAGTCCGTTGCTGCGATTGTCTTTAGGTTCAGCAGTAAGACCACTGTAAGGAACAGCAGGAGCAGCGAACCAGCCGAGAAACGAAAGACCGGTGATTTGTCGCTCGCTCTGATACGGTTTCCACGCTTTTGAAAATGTGGCATATAAAATCTCCTTCCCACGAAAAAAGCAGCAAACCTTGTAGATTTACTGCTATAATAAAAGTTTTTATATATTTTTCTCATTTAATATTTTATAATGGCGTAAAATTACACGTACTTTATATGTATAAAATCTTTTGGTTCTTCTGTAAAAGATAAGAATCAACAAAACCATAGTAAATATAGCTATAAGATTTTGAATATCAAGGGATTTTATGTTACATATAAAATAAACAATTAAACATAAAGGAAGTGATACTATTAAACTACGACTCATAGCATATAATGAGTTTATTCTATTAACTTTATCATTTTTTCCGTGTGTTTCTAAAAAAGTCTTACACTGATAATATACATACTCATTTTCATTTTTACTATAAATGTGGTTATTGTCTTGTATCTTTAATATTGTATTTGCAAGTTTTCTAAAAGATTTTAATTCTAATTCATTATCAATAATTTTATTACCATCATTTAGAAAATAAGACCTTGCTTTTTCCCGAAATTTAAAACATTTTTTATCAATAACTGAACTAGTCTCTTGCAAAATTAATCCCAAGAAATAACTCTCTAACATAAATAGAATAACATTGACAATATCATTATCTGTATTTTCTATCAAATTCACCAATGGTAAATTAAGATAATAACACACAACAACAACCAACATTCCAGATATAAATACTCCGAAAAAATCATATAATCCAACTTTTTCTAATGCACTGTCCATTTTATTTATCCCCTTATAAAGCATTATAAATATAGCATATTATAACATTTCAATCCATTTTTTACAATGAACCAGCCCTATTTGGATTTCAATTCTGATTTGTTTGGAGCATGATTATTTCCATAATGTTTATTCTTCAAAACAATATCGTCTGCCTTGATGTACCAGTCAACGTCTGCTCATTGAAAAGTAGCGGTTGCCACCGTATCAGCCACAGGATTGATGATTTCCACCTCTGCGTTGTAGTCAAATTCCTTTAACGAAACAGTGGCAGGAATACTTACCTGTATCCTGCGTCCTTGTTCCTTACACTTCAAATCGTAGGTACGTTCCTTGATTTCTTCAGAAACCGTACCGTCCTCGTTCTGGATATGTACCTCACGACGCAGAGCCGAGAACTTCAATACGCCGAATGTTTTTATGTTAGGAATAACGCGTTTTAATTCCATAATATACATCTTTTCTTTCTATATTTTATTGATAGTGTCATTCTGCTGTCGGGATAATATCTGTCTGCCTGTGGATTATCAAGGGCAGGCGTTGTGCTTTGCACCCTTGACAATCCCCATTCAGAAAGATAAGCCATCATCAAGCAGAATTTAGCCAGATTGTCAGATATACGCTGACTTTTTTATGATGGGCGGTGAACGGGACGCTGCTTTCATCAAACGATACCTCCCGTATTAGTCAGCTTTTTTTTATAAAATCTCTTATAGGCTTCGAAGATAAGACCAGCACTGGAAATTCCAAACATAGCCAATAGTGCAGCTGGTCCTATGTCAAGATTTAGTACAAGTTAAAATGAGAAATTTCTCCCCATTTTAACCTGCCAGAAGCTCAGCCTCAGTGTGCGTTCTTTCATACACTCGTTCGAATTCGTTTGGCGACATGCTTCTATTGTATCTATTGATGTGTTTACGATAATCAAATCTCCTGTTGTTAAGTAAATGACTGACATGATTTTTTTCCCAAATGTGGCATTTGTCACTTTCTCTGGCTCTGTCTTACGCATCTTCCGGAAAACATTGATAATGAATTCTCCACTATAAGCAGCATAATACTTCACTTTATCCTTTGGTACATAAAAATCTTTTGCTATTTTGACATCTCTCAATTCTTTATCCTCCATGTTGTAAAATATTAATCCATAGACCCATAATCTCTAAAATTCTCGAATGGGTCGTAATCCTGTGAATCATCATACTCAGGATATTCAAAATTCTGCATTGTATCCATTGTTGTTGCATCCTGCGATGCATCTACAGTTGGAAGGTCCGGATCATCCGGTGCAAATCCAGCGGCCTCCAGCTTGTCAAATAACTGTTCTCCAAAATTCTGATCCGATGCATCCACACCATAATCAATATCTTCATATTCATCAGGGAATGAATCCATTTCAAAATCATCCATATCCATAGTGGCCGGATCCTCCATAATATTTTGCATTGCATCTACCATCATACTGCAGATACTATCTGTCTGGTCATCCATTGTAATATCATCTGTAAATCCATCATCTGTCAATGTCATTCCATCAGCTTCTCCGTAAGATTCTGTTTCAAACTTGCCAAAATCTTCTGCAGTCTGATTTACCTGATCAGATAATCGTTCCAGATCATCTGAATCTATTCCTCGGTTTCCAAGAAGATCCATCAACTGGTCAAATGTATCACCCGGCACTTCCGAACCAGTACCGGAATCTACTGCATGCATTGTTTCAAATACGATATCTGAAGCAGTCGATACAGATTCTGGATCACTCATATCCATCCGATCTGCAATTCCATCTGCAATAGCTTCTAAAATTTCTGTATTATCAACCTCGCCATCAGCAATTCCATCGCCAATTGTAGTCTGTAACAAATGGTCAATGCTTTCATCACCATCGAAAATAGAACCGACTTCATCTGTAATACTGCCTTTTAATTCAGCGGGATCTATTGTTTCTCCTGTTTCGATCAGATCTGTATCTGACGATTCAACATCACTTTCTATCTCATTACTGTCTGGTTGCTCATCTGGTCTTATGTCTTCTTTAAAATCAGTAGAATCCATCGGTTTTTCAGTGTTTTTGTCCTGATTATCTATTCCAGAATCTTCTTTTTGTGGTGCCTTTTGTTCCATTTCCGAAGACGCTACCGCATCTTCTTTTACGCGATCCTCTTCATTTTCCTTTTCCGATATTGTAACTCCGTGCGCTTCCTCTTCCCGGCCATCCTCATCTTCTGGTTCTTCAGGGTCTTTTTCAATCTCTGTCTGTTCCGCTTTATCCGTTTGTGAATCTGCAGAATCATCTTCCGGGAATTCTTTTTCTGAAAATTCTGTTGTATCTTCTTTCTGATCTGGCTGATCATTCTCTTCTCTTTCTATTTCCTGATTATCGGTTTCAACTTGATCAGGCTTTTCTTTTTCTGTGTGATCATTTTCATCTGTTGTATCTTGCTCAATTTTTTCTTTGTCTTCCGGCTTTTCTATCTCTGTCTGTTCTTCATTCGGTTCCTTTTGATCAATGTTATTTTCTGTATCTTCCGGTTTCTCTACTGCTAATTCCTGTTCCTCTTTTTTATCCTCCGGTTCATCTACGGTTGACTCAGGTTTGTCTTCTTTCTCATCCGGTTCTATTTCCGTATCATTTTCATAACGTTCTACATCCGGCTGTTCTTCTTTATCCAGATCCCTTTCCAATTCATCCTTTTCCGGCATATCTTCCTTGCCTTTCTCTTTTTCAATGTCTGCAAGTTCTGGTTCAGTATCTTTGGAGTCCACTGTATCATTCTGAACATCATTGGTAATTCCAGTTGATTCCGAAGCAGTCAAATCATTTTCAGGAATTTCTATTTGTTCCTGCGGTTGTTCAATATCTTCTTTTTCCTGTGAAATCTGATCTTCTTTCGGATGAGCATCCGGTACATCCGTTTTATCTTCTCCATCTGGTTTCTCTACTTTGTCTTCATTCCCCGGCATGTCTTCTTTTTCCATATCTTTTCCAGAAATATCCTGGGTTTCACTTTTCTCAACATCATTCTTTTCTTTCGGATAAATCGGTAAAAAGCCAAGCAGCGTACCAAGTCCACCGCCAATTGCATAGAACGGCTCCAATGCGGCCACATATTTTGAATAAGATGTATGTTCAATTGTTTCCGTTTTGCCATCTTTCTCTACCGTTTCTTTATACAGATCATCTTTGGTCGTTTTAATGCCAAGAATTGCTTCCATGACACGACTTGTTGGCATATCACTTCTGTAATACTCTAATTGTTCAAGACGAACTTCCAGAATACTGACGCTTTTCTTAATGAAACAATCTTCCCCGACCTTACATCCCATACTTTCCGCTTTCCGAATAGCAGAATCATACTCAAGTTTCATACGCATAAGCGGCGTATATCTGGAAAGATATCGATCTGGAATACCAAGAGCAGATAATTTTGTCATAACATCCTTGTAATGTACGATATCTTTTGCTACCGCCCGGATTTCATCTTTCACTTCATTTTCTTTTCGTTCAATAATTTTTTCAAGCGGTTCATCCGAATGCTTTGCCTCTTTTTCTGCTTCCACACGAATTTCTTTCTTTTTATCATCCGACAATTCAATATCTTTTGTAATATCTATCTTACCGAATCCGCCCGCCATTTTTGATCGGAAGATATTTTCTACTTTATCCGAAGTTGAATCTTTTTTTGAAACATCTGACTGGACCCCATTATCTTTTTTTTCTGTATCATTTTTTTCAATCCGGTCTAAATCCGGGAATGGTCCTTCTTCTTCTTCCGTCATTTTTTTGAAAATACTATCTGCATCTGCTTTCAGCTTTTCCATATCTGGAAGTTTCTCGTAAGATCCATGATTGTCTACTGCTTTACAAAGTGAATACAATTCTTTGTCGAAATTCATGCGATTTTGTGGCACTTCCATTGCGACACCAATAATTTCTTTAATCGTCCCTGTGGCTGCCTGATCCGTAATGCGAAGCTCGTCTTTATCAAGTCCTCTTGTGATTCCTTTTTCAACAAAAGTATCAGCAATTTCAGCTTTTGTTCTTGTATCTTTCTCTACTGGACTCTCCATATGATTTTTTATTTTCTGGGTATCAACATATTCCTTTCCCTTTTCATCTACAGTAGGCGGAATGCTATTTGATGTATCCATATCCCGGTTATAGACCTTCTCCAATTCATTTTTAGGAAAATCTTCATGCTTACCGGTTGTTACAGCTTCAACTAAAATTCCATCTTTTGTATATGGCTGGCCGTCTTCTCCAATTGTGATTTTATCCGTATCTGGTGCAGTCTCATTATATGCATCTACGATCTTTTCCAACCGGCTGTCTATTTCTGTGAACAGATCTGGATTCTCTTTCAAATACTCTTTAAACGTACCCTGATAAGGCAGCGTTTCTTTCTGACCTTCCCATGCGCAAACCATTTGGAAACGTGGTTCTCCATGGAACTCAGTACCATACTCCAATCCGTCCATGATTCGTGTTTTTGATAAATTACCTTCCCCATCGTCAACATCTGCACCATATATACGCTCCAGATACATGCTTAATGCTTCTACACGCCCGTTTGCATTCAGGAAAGACTCACTCAGCGTTTCGGACAACCGGTCCAGTGCCGGCAATTCAGAACGTTCACTGATTTTAAGATAATCATTATATCTTTCCACAAAACCCGGTTTCATATCATCAAGCTTCTGATCGATTTCTTCCCGTTCTTTTACATAGTCGGCACGCTCTTTTTCCAGACTCTCTTTTTCTTCTTTTGAAATATCTTCTCTATTCAATTTTACATCGACATCATTGATCTTATTATTAACTGGGTAATATCCAAGCATGACATCGTTCATGTCTTCTGTAATATCCTGCATACCGGTCCGTGCATCTGCAAGTTCTGACAGAACATTTTCACGTACAAGCTCTACTTTATTCAGGTCAATATGTACAATATCTCTTTCCTGTTTTGCTTCATCCAGCTTTGCAATCAATGCATCCTTACGCTCCAGGAAGTCCTCTTTCATGTTATCGCAGAATTTTTCCATAAACTCAGGCATCTTCGCTTCCACTTTATCAAAGAAAGCTTCTCTTATTTCTGGCGTTGCATTTCGAAGCCCAGGAATACATGCTCTGTTTTCCGGATCTGTACGGTCCAGACTTGCAAAATGTGTTTCTGTTCCCGGTGCTGCATCCAGTTTTGCCTGTAGATCCATCGGAATACGGCGATCTGGCTCCTGCACTTCCAAAAAACCTCTTACGCGGCCGGAATCATCCATAACACAAGTTGTTCTGTATGGCAGATCTTCTCCCTTTAATTTTGCTTCAAAAGTGACAAGATTGGTCACTCCAAACCGCATGCCGTCCACCTTCATGCTCTGACCAAATTCTTTATAAGCACGGATAGACCCCGGAACGATATTTTCTTTTTCAAATCCTTTCTGGTCAATACTTAATGCTGGTTTGATGTCTTCATAGTCCAATTTGATGATTGTCACATTTTTTTCCGGACCTGATGTATAGAATTTTGTCGTATCAATTCCTATAATCTTACCAAATCCAGGATCATGTTCCCGGAGTTTTGAAATATCATCCGATGTTAATCCGTCAGTATTTCCGCGGAATCCTTCTCGCAACTCAAAATCAATAAATCCGCTGGCCAATGGTGTCATAACCGATTTATCCATTGCTTCGGCAATTGCCCTCTGACCATCCGGTGATAATTTATCCATTCCATAATCAGCATGAACATCCGGATTCTCTACAACATATTCTGGTTTTTCACCCTCCACGGATAATACTTCTGCCATCATGTTTTCTTCTGCAGTTGGTAAGAAACTCAAATCATCCTCTTCATAACTGGTCATTCCTTCATATCGTTCATCCGGAATCCCATCCTGCTGCTCTCCGAAATCTATTTCCTGATTTTGCTGCTCTTCCATTTCATCATTCTGTGAATGTTCTAAATCCAAAAGGGTCTGAAAATCCATCGGTTCTTCTTCAATTTCTGGAGTCTCCATACTAATGATTGGAATGTCTTCATCTCTTTCAATTTTTTGAAAAGTATCCCGAAAATGATTTTCTGTAAAAGCACTGATATTTTCTATGCTTCCTGCAGTAACATCTCCATGTTCCCGGACATATAATGTTTCCTCCGTATAATTCTCATCATAGGAAATGACTTCCAGCTTATCCTGTGCATAATCATAATTATATACAAGCATTACAGAACCTTCTGGTGCAATGTCATAAAATGTAACACTATGGTCTTTTCCGTCTGCAATCGAATCAGCAAACTCTACGAAATCAACATCTCCAGATTCTTTTATTTCTACTTCCGGATCCTGATATCCATAATCTTCGCCCATAAATTTTCCTCCTTTTCTTGTCTACTTATAGTATGAAATTTTCCCGGCAAAAAAAATTTTGTCCAGAAAGCACAGGTTAAAGAATAATTCTGTCATACTACTAGATGTAAAAGTTTTTTAGCGAAAGAAATATCAAAAGAATTATAAAAAGAATTACCAAAAGAGAAAAAACTGATTTCCCCGTAGAACTGAATACAGACATCCGGTGTTGCGAGCCACATTCCTGCATTTCCACCGCGGGAAAAATCGCACTAATATCCTAGTAAATGAGAAGTAATGGAGCACACAAATTCAGGGGACCCTCCTGCTAGGTAATGCTGACGGTGAACGCAACCGTTCTGTGACGAGCAGATAAATTGCCAGGCCTGGAATAGACATGAGGGTATTTTACCCTGGGTGAAGGAAGACCAGCTGTAAACAAATGGAAAGCTGATTACGAGGGCATGTAGAGTGAAGGAATGTTACTGTGTGGACTTCCGCATTTTCCTTACTGTTGAACCCCTATTAGCTGCATACAAGATAACTATTTTTTTGTCTGCGGCTAGTAGGCGGTTCTTAGCTGGCCGAACGCCTTGGCTAAAGCGGAAGGACGCTGGAACGCTTTCGGCTGTGAGTCCATCTAAGGGATGCGGTTCTACGGAACGGCGATTCGGACAGCGGACGCAGCCGGGAACTTACGGAGAAGGCCACTACTTCCGTGGCCAACCCGTTACGGGTAACGAAAACTTATAGGTATAGAAAGAAAAGAATAAATAAAGAAAACATATAAAAGAAAAAAAAGAAAAGAAAGGAACCATATTTTATGAGAATATTTCACTCTTATCACAATAAAAGCCCATGGATGCTGATTATAGGTGTGATTGTAATCCTATCAGCCATATTTACAATTATGAGCAAGAAGGATCAGCAGAACCTGAATGCTTATACTAAGTCTGATAAGGTCTCACAGGAAGATACAGATGAGGACAAAGAGGCTGATCTGGATATTGATATGTCTGTATATACGGATAACAAAGTGGGATTCTCCATCAGTGTTCCCGGTGACTGGAATCAGGTAACAAAGGATGGATATCCTACTTTCATCCACAGTGCATCTGCTTCATCCCTACAGATCCAGACCCTCGACTATGATCCATCGATCAACAATACCAGTGAAGATACAGTATCTACCCAGATTGCAGAGGATGGGAAAACATTCTTAAGCTTTCAGAAAACCACAGATACCAGTTATGAAATCCAGTATCAGAGTCATGGAAATTCCACTTACGATTATGTAGAACGTGTATACTGGGACCGCTCCAAGATTGTAAAGCTTCTCTGCATTTTTAATGACGAAAATTATGACAAGATTTCTCCATACTACGATAAGATTTTAAAATCTTTTGCATGGAACAAATCAGATCCTGTAACAGAAGGTTATTACCTCTACTACAATGATTCTGCTAATTTTGAGATTGGTATTCCGGATGACTGGGCACTGGGAACATCCGGCAATGCTTTGGTCGCTTCGGATTCTTCTACTGGTGCATCCATGACACTTTCTGCCACAGATTATACCGGTACATTATCCTCTGTCACCGGAACAGATGTGGTGAATCTGGTAAGAGGCAATAAATCGAATTTTATCATGAACTCTTATCCGCCATACAGGGTGATCTCCATAAACTCCGGATTCTTTGCAAGAAGCTCAGAAACCCTGTATCCGTTTCCGAGGATCCCCAGAATCTCTACCGTATCCCCCTTTTCAAAAGAAGAAAACTCCTTCGTGCCCTTTCCTGCAACGCGGTATACCAGCCGCAGTGCCGTCTTGTCCTCATTGACCTCACAAATACTGATCGGACGTGGGAGAAGGGTTGCGGCATTTTTCGGATAAACTCCGATAAACTGACCGGCACCTGCCTCCTTCGCAAGCTCCGTTGCAAGCCACAGATCATAAATTCCTTCTGCCAGCATCTGCTGTGAAAGCACGATCGCTGTTTGTTTTGCTTTTTTACTCATAATTGCTTTTCCTTCAATGACTCCAAACCGGAACATTCATTGAATCTTTCCTTTCCCTGATTTCTTACATAAAACCACTGCTTCGCAGCGTAATTTATTCATATAATGCCTATTCAGATCCTCATTCGCAAACTTGCCGCCAAATAGCTTTCCTTTTGCTCATGCGGTTACTTCCGATATACCATCTGCCCGCCACAAATGGTCGCATGTACCACTCCCGGAAGCTCTTCTCCGATAAAAGGAGAATTTGCAGATTTTGATGCAAATTCCTGAACCCTCCAGGTTTCTTCCGGATCAAAAATCACCAGATCTGCCATTTTCCCTTCCTCCAGCGTTCCTCCCTGCAAGCCATACAGTGCACAGGGTGCCGTACTCATTCTCTGAATCAGCTGCGGATAGGTAAGCCTTCCTTTCTGTACCAGTTCGCGGATCCCTAAAGACAGTGCTGTTTCCAGACCAATAATTCCACTCGGAGCCTCCGTAATCGTTTTTTCTTTCTCTTCTTTGCTGTGCGGTGCATGATCTGTTGCAATCAGATCAATTGTGCCATCCTGAAGTCCCTCTATAATTGCCTGCCGGTCCCCCTCTTCCCGAAGCGGTGGATTCATCTTTGCAAGCGTTCCCTTCGCAATGACCGCATCCTCCGTCAGGGTAAAATGATGCGGGGTTGCCTCTGCGTGGACATCTGCACCTGCAGCCTTGCCCTTTCGGACAAGCTCTACCCCCTCTTTCGTACTAATATGCTGGATCACAACCGTTGCTCCCGTCTGAAGTGCCAGCCGGATATCCCTCTCAATCATGGTGATCTCCGCATCCCTCTTCGATCCTCCAATTCCATAAAAGGCTGCTGCCTTACCGGCATTCACACCATTATTCTGAATATACTCTGGATCCTCTTCATGGAAGCTGATCGGCTTATGGTAAAAGGCTGCCTGCTCCATCGCCTTTGTGACCATCTCTTCCGACAGGATCGGAACACCATCATCCGTAAAGCCTACTGCTCCTGCCTCACTTAACTGTTCCATATTCACAAGCTCTTTTCCGGCCATTCCCATGGTTACATTCGCGCAACTGTGAATATGGATTCCGGTCTGTGCCCCCTTTTGAAGAACATATTGCAGGGTCTCCACCTGATCCACACACGGCTTTGTATTTGCCATCAGCACGATCTGCGTGTAGCCGCCCTTCTTCGCGGCCTGCGCTCCCGACAGAATATCCTCCTTATATGTAAATCCCGGATCCCGGAAATGCACATGCGTATCCGCAAGCCCCGGTGCAATCAGCATTCCCTTTGCATCCAAAACCTCGGATCCGCTTTCTACCTCCACATCGGTAC
>OLPA01003227.1_pt1 | contig 11303 bp, 10 predicted proteins | sample 1672811 | NCBI WGS metagenome assembly OLPA01 (sample SAMEA3136726, study PRJEB25190) | human gut metagenome | biome: human gut; feature: human-associated habitat; material: faeces | place: Austria | collected 2013
TCATCATAATCGTAGACGGCACCCGGTTCCAGATCAAAAAATAACCGGTAAGCAATACCGCCAGAACTCCGGCTCCCAGTAACAGAAAGAGGAATCTCCGGTATCTGCTGATCCGAAGTCTGTATATTCTGTTTTCTATCTGTAAATCATTGTCCGGCATAAGGTGCCTCCTTCGCATTGTTCCAAATCGTCTCCTGCTTGTCCCTCTCACTAAACTCATGCTGCGTTTCACTTGCATTCATTAAGTGTTCCGGACTGGCTCTCACTAAGTTCATCCTTCGCATTCGGCTCGGATTCACTAAGTGTTCTGCGCAAACTAAAGAACACATCAAAACGAAATGTGTTCTTTCTTAGTATGTTCGGTTATTCTGTTTTTACACGGACAAATCCTTCCAATTATGTTGTCTGTTCTTTGGCCTTCTGTGCTGTTATCTTCATCTCCTTCGCATTGGAGATCGCAGCTTCACTCACCTCTTCGCTTCCTAAGAGACGTGCAAGCTCCCGTAAAGAACCTTCTTCGGAAAGCTTCGTAAGATCGGTGACTGTTCTGTTTTCTTTTACGGATTTTTCAATCAGAAAATGCGTATCTGCCATGGCTGCAATCTGTGGCAGATGGGTGATACAGATGATCTGTTTGTCCCTGGAAAGCTGTCCCATTTTTTCAGAAACCTTCCATGCCGTTTTACCGCTGATTCCGGTGTCAATTTCATCAAAAATCAAGGTTGCGGTATCCTCTTTATCTGCAAATACAGTTTTAAAGGCAAGCATGATCCGTGATAATTCACCGCCGCTTGCCACCTGCCAGATCGGCCGCATGGCTTCCCCCGGATTTACGGAAATCAGGAACTCAATCTTATCATATCCATCTGCATGAAAATGATCCTGATCGGAGGTTACCTCGATGTCAAACTGCACATCGATAAAATTAAGATCAATCATTGCTGCCTTCAGCTTCCTGCTTAACGGTTCTGCTGCTTCCTTCCGTAATCCGGAAAGTATTTTACAAATTTCCAGAATATGCTGTTTCTTATCTTCAATCTGCTTCTTTAACTGTTCTAAATATAATTCATAATTGCCAAGCTGTTCGAGCTTTTCCTGCTTCTGCTCATAAGAAGTAAGAATATCGGCAACGGTGTTTCCATATTTGCTTTTCAGATGATTGATGAGATTCAGACGTTCTTCCACTGCTGCGAACTCTTCTTCTTCGAAATTCAGGCTGTCACTGTATTCGGAAAGAGCACGGTTAAAATCATTGAGCAGGCTGTCAATCTCGGTTAACTGTCCACCAAGGACATCCAGCTCCTCATCCAGCTTCTGTACACTCTTAAGCTCCCGCATTGCCCGCCCCAGCACATTGCCGGCACTTTCCTCCTCGTAACCGGTCATGGCATAGGCACCTGTCACAGCCTCCTGTATGCGCATTGCATGAACGAGCTTCTGATACTGCTTTTCCAGTTCTTCATCCTCACCCTTTTGCAGGGAAGCTGCTTCAATCTCATTTACTTCAAAGGAAAGAAGATCTGCCTGCCGTTTCCGCATCTCTTCATCCATATCCTGTTCATCAAGCTGCTGTTTCAGCTCCTGATACTGCCGCAATTCCTCCTTAAGTGCTTCCTTACACTCAAGAGCCTTTGATCCAATATACTGATCCAGCATTTTTCCATAGGCTAACGGCTTTAGCAGTGTCTGATGCTCATGCTGACCATACATGTCCATGAGACACCCGGAAAGCTCCTTTAACTGACTGACACTCACCGTTTCTCCATTGATCCGGCAGATACTCTTGCCCGGCATAATCTTCCGTTGTAAAAGCAGCGTCCCATCCTCCTCTAAAGGAATCTCCATTTCTTCCATCTGCTTTTTCTGAATATCATTCAAGGAAAACACCAGTTCAATGAGAGCATAATCTGCCCCGCTCCGGATGCTGCCCTTGTCTGCCTTTGCACCGAGAGCCAGATGAATGGATCCCAGTACAATGGATTTACCGGCACCAGTTTCACCTGTGAGAATGTTTAACCCTCTCGTAAAGGTAATTTCCTGTTCATCAATCAGTGCCAGATTTTTTACGTGTAGATTTTCAAGCATTGCTTTTCCTCCTATGCTCCTTCTCTCAAAGCGCATAATAGGTTTTATTTTAACTCTCCATGGCCTCTTTGATATTCTCCATGGTCTTTATCGCGTCCGCTTCACTGTGAAGCACCAGCATAATCGTATCATCACCTGCAATACTGCCTACAACTTCATTCCATTTCAAAGAATCAATTGCGGCACATACCGCCATCGCCATACCTGATACCGTCTTGATCACCAGAATATTCTGTGCCATATCCATAGACAGATACCCTTCTCTTAAAACACGGATATATTTCTCACTCATTCCATTCTCATTATGCTGGTGCAGTGCATATCTCTGTTTTCCATTTTCTGAAGGTATCTTTGTAAGTTTCAGGTCACGGATATCTCTGGATACCGTTGCCTGAGTAACTTTGAATCCCTCCTGGTTCAGATATTCCGCCAGTTCTTCCTGCGTTTCAATATGATATTTATTAATCAATTCAATAATCTTCGCATGTCTGTTAACTTTCATATCATCAATTTCCCTTCATCTTTCTCCGTAATATTTCCAAAAAACTGATTTTATTAATCTTCATGATTTTTGTCGACTCTTTTGCCTTGCAAATGGTCAGACGATCTCCTGTCTCAAGCGGCACGCTGGTCGCACCGTCAAATGTAACCAATACTTTTTCTATATTGCCTCTGCGTCCTTCTCCGATCTCAATCACGATCTCATCGTCGGAAGACAGAACAATGCTTCTTGTGTTCAACGCATGAGAACAGATTGGTGTGATCACAGTAAGAGACGCCGTAGGTTCTACGATCGGACCTCCCGCCGACATATTATATGCCGTAGAACCGGTTGGTGTGGAAATGATGATTCCATCCGCTTCATAGGAATTCAACAGTTCCCCGTTTACGAACAATTTAAAATATATAATACGCAGATCATCACCTTTACGTGACACAACAATATCATTAAGTGCAACATCTTTCTTTCCGTTCGGAAACATGCCTTCCAGCATCATACGCTCTTCATACAGATAATCACCTTTCAGCATCTGTGTGATATCTTCTGCCAGATTGCTTACCTCTACCTCTGTAAGATACCCAAGCGTTCCCATGTTGATACCCAGAATCGGAACGTCTCTTTTCCAGAGCGTTCTTGCCACTTCAATCAAACTCCCGTCACCGCCAATCACGATTGCACAATCGATCATGTCTGGAATCCGTTCCCTGATAATATTTTTCTCTGCATCTTTTTCACACAATATACAGCTTCTTCCCGCTATCTCCAGTAATTCCTTTACTTTTTCCGTCACCGCATGATTCGTATCTTTTCCATCATTTGTAACGATCCAAAACTTTTTTAACATCTGTCTCTAACCTTTCGCAAGTGTCGCAAATGACTGATCTACCGTCTTTTCGACATCAATCTCAGGCGAAATTCTGTCAGTCGCTTCGCATTTCTGTAAATGGACCAGATATTCGATATTACCTTCCGGTCCTTTGATCGGAGAGAATTCCAGATTCAGCACTTCAAATCCGATAGACATTGCATAATCAATCACTTTATGGATGACTTCTATATGCGTACTTTTTTCGCGTACAACGCCTTTTTTCCCAACCTTTTCTCTTCCCGCTTCAAACTGTGGCTTGATCAGTGCAACTATCTGTCCGTCTTCCGTAAGATAATTACGAATCGGAAGTAACACTTTTGTAAGCGAAATAAATGATACATCAATAGATGAAAACTGTACCGGTTCTCCAATGTCTTCCGGTGTGACATAACGAATGTTCGTTTTTTCCATACATACAACTCGTGGATCCTGTCTGAGTTTCCAGTCAAGCTGTCCGCGGCCCACATCAATCGCAAATACTTTCACAGCACCATTCTGCAACATACAGTCCGTAAAGCCTCCTGTAGAAGAGCCTACATCTGTACATACCTTTCCTTCTACACTGACATCAAAATTCTTGATCGCTTTTTCCAGTTTCAGACCGCCGCGGCTGACATATGGAAGAGTATGACCTCGCACTTCGATCGTCGCTTCTTCCGGAAATGTAGTTCCTGCCTTATCTTCTTTCTGTCCGTCTACATATACGATCCCGGACATAATGATTGCCTTTGCCTTTTCTCTGGAAACCGCCAGATTTCTTTTTACAAGTAATACATCTAATCGTTCTTTCATAATCTCTCCTGTTATCTACATTGTCTCATACATCTTACAGATCTGTGCCGTCATGGATTCTACATCCAGACCAGTCTCTTTGCGCAGGACATCTACATTACCATGTTCTACATAATCATCCGGGAGTGCCAGAATCTGCACTCTCACATCTGCACCGATCCTCATCAGATATTCACTTACATGTTCTCCAAATCCTCCGGATTTTACGTTTTCTTCAATCGTAACAATCAACCGATGCTTCTTTGTAAGCCGGTCCAGCATCTTGGCATCTAACGGTTTTATAAATCTCGCATTAATAAGCGAGCAGTCATAGCCTTTCTCTTTTAAATCTTCTCTTACCTTCAGTGCCTCTTCAAACATATGCCCTACGAAAATAATTGCAATATCACTTTCTTCATACAATATCTCACTTTTTCCGTATTCAATCGGACTTCTGAATTCCGGACAGACATCACATGCACTCCCCCTCGGATAGCGGATCGCGATCGGTCCCTCATATGAGATACCAAATCTCACCATATCCGCCAGTTCCCATTTGTGTTTTGGTGACATGATTACCATGTTCGGGATACTGCTCAGATAAGACAGATCAAAAATTCCCTGATGCGTCTCTCCGTCATTGCCTACTAATCCCGCTCTGTCCACGGCAAACATCACAGGAAGATTCTGAAGTGCCACATCATGAATCATCTGATCATAAGCTCTTTGAAGGAAAGAAGAATATACCGCAAATACCGGTTTCATCCCGCCTGCCGCAAGTCCTGCCGCAAATGTCACCGCATGTTCTTCCGCAATCCCCACATCAAAAAAGCGGTTCGGATATTTCTTTCGGAATCTCGCAAGACCCGTTCCATCTGCCATTGCTGCAGTGATCGCCGCAAGTTTATCATTTCTTGCCGCTTCATCACACATTACTTTTCCAAATACATCTGTATATGAATCTTTTTTCTTCGGTTTTTCCGGTTCACCGGTCTCTACCTGGAACGGTCCGATCCCATGGAATTTATCCGGCTGTTCTTCTGCCGGTTCATATCCTTTTCCTTTTTTGGTAAGGACATGCAATAACACAGGTCCCTCAATCTTCCTTGCTTCTTTTAATGCACGTACCAACATTGGTATGCTGTGTCCCTGAATCGGTCCCAGATATGTAATTCCCATATCTTCAAAAAACATTCCTGGTACGATCAGCTGCTTCAGACTGCTTTTCGTCTTACGGATATGTTCAATCATAGGATCTCCTACAACCGGTACATTATGAAGCATATTCGTTACACCTTTTTTCAAATCTGTATAAAAATCTGCAGTACGAAGCTTCGCCAGATAATCCGACATTCCACCTACGTTTTCGGAAATCGACATATGATTATCATTCAAAACAATAATAAAATTCTTCTTAAGCCTTGAAGCATTGTTCAAAGCTTCATAAGCCATACCTCCGGTCAGAGAACCATCCCCGATCACAGAGATCACACTGTAATCTTCTTTTTGCAGATCTCTTGCACATACATATCCAAGCCCCGCAGAAATAGAAGTCGAGCTGTGTCCCGTGTCAAATGCATCGCATGCACTTTCCTTTCTCTTTGGGAATCCGCTCATTCCACCATATTTTCTCAGGTCATCAAATCCATCTTTTCTACCGGTCAGGATCTTATGCGTATAAGACTGATGTCCGACATCCCATATAATCTTATCTTTCGGAAGATCAAAAACCAGATGTATTGCCATCGTAAGCTCTACCACGCCAAGATTTGATGCAAGATGACCACCGGTCCTGCTGATCTTTTCGATCAGAAACTGTCGGATTTCCTGTGCCAGTTCCGGCAGTTCCTCCGGTGCCAGTTTTTTTATATCATTTGCTTTTTGAATTCTTTCTAACATAACCAGGTATCCCCTCTATCTGTCTCTGTGGATCAACTGTATCAGCAGTTGTTCCAGATATTCATTCTCCCCTGAAAGCTGGTGAAGCAGATCTATTGCCTGATTGGATAATTCTTCTACTCTTTTTTGTGCCTGCTCAATTCCCAGAAGTGTTACATATGTTGTCTTCTGATTTTTTTCATCACTGTGGATTGGTTTTCCCAGTACTTCTTCCGTACTGGTCACGTCCAGGATATCATCCTGAATCTGGAATGCAATGCCCACATAATGTGCTATCTTTTCGACCTTTCGTACATCCTCTTCTTCTGCCCCTCCGAGAATTGCACCAATCATCATAGCACATTCGATCAGCGCTCCTGTCTTCAACTCATAAATCGTATCCAGAACATCTTTCGGCACAGCATGTCCTGTTTCTTTTACATCGATCACCTGTCCGCCGATCATTCCATAGACACCTGCTTTTCTGCCAAGGACACTAAGGGCACGTCCGATTTTAAGGCTCTCCTGCGGTGCTGTCTCAAACGCACGAAATGCTGTCTCAAACGCATAATTTAAAAGTGCATCCCCTGCCAGTATCCCCATATCTTCTCCATAGACAATATGTGTAGTCTTTCTGCCTCTGCGATATTCATCGTTGTCCATCGCAGGAAGATCATCATGAACCAGAGAATACGTATGAATCATTTCAAGCGCCGCCATAAATGGACAAAGCGCTTCTGTTTCATCGCCAAATAATCTGCTGGTCTCTCTCATTAACATTGGCCGCAGTCTTTTTCCCCCTGCCATCAGACTGTATTCCATAGCTTCCATGATCACCTTCTGATACCCTTCCGGTTTTGGAAGATATTCTTTCAGGATTTCTTCAATTTCGGCTACTTTCCTTTTCATCTGTACTGTAAATTCTTCTTTAGAATTCATGTTCCTCACCCTCTTCATCCAGTAACAGCATCTTCTTTTCTACCTTATCAATTTTACTGTTACATGCTTTCAGCATATCCATACCCTGATGATACAACCGGAAAGATTCCTCCAGCGAAATCTCCCCGTCTTCCATCTCTTTTATCGTCTGTTCCAGATCTGAGAAAATCTCCTCAAGGCTCTGGTCTTCCAAAGATTGTTCCTTTTTTTCTGCCATTGCATTTCTCCCGGTATCTGTCTGTTATCTTAATAATCCTTATATTTTATATGTCTTTTTCTGCACAGCTTTAACAGATGTACGGATGAGTCCATCCGTTACATATACTGTCAGCTCATCACCCTTTTCCACCTGACGGATACTCTTTACAACACCACCGTCTGCTTCTTCCACATAGGCAAAGCCCTGGTTCAGCTTTCTGACCGGAGACAATCCATTCAGCTTTTCAATCTGAATCGCCAGGCGATGTCTTGCTTCTTTTACCCGGTCTCTCATCAGCGTTCGAAGTTCCTCTTCCAGTTCTATCAGTCTTTGCTGTTGATCCTGCAGTTTGTGACGTGGATGCAGATAAGAAAGCCTCACATCCAATTCTTTCAGTCGTAACCGGTTTATACGAATCGTTCCTGTCATGCTCCGATTCATTCTCAATCTGCATTCATCCAGATATCCCTGTAACTGTCTGTAATCCCAGACTGCAAGTTCTGCCGCCGCCGAAGGTGTCGGTGCACGCAGATCTGCCACATAATCTGCAATTGTCACATCTGTCTCATGGCCCACTGCCGATATCACAGGAACCTGACAGTCAAAAATTGCCCTTGCCACGCACTCATCGTTAAATGCCCACAGATCTTCGATCGAGCCTCCTCCTCTTCCGACAATGATCACGTCTACATTTTTTGTCTCCAGCATACGGATTCCACGCACGATTGATTCTTTCGCTCCCTCTCCCTGTACCTGTGCCGGATACAGAAGTAACTGTACATACGGATTACGTCTTGCAGATATATTCATGATATCCCGGACTGCCGCTCCTGTCGGTGCAGTCACTACGCCGATCCGCTTCGCATATCTCGGAATTGCTTTCTTATATTCCGGTGCAAACATTCCCATCTCTTCCAGTTCCTGCTTCAGCATCTGGTATTTCTCATAAAGTGTGCCTTCTCCGTCCAGACGGATCTCCTGCGCATAGAGCTGATAAGAGCCTGTTCTTTCGTAGACATTCACCGAACCAAGTACAATGATCTGCTGTCCTTCTCTCATATGAAAAGAGAGCCCGCCTCGCTGCCCCGCAAACATGACACAGGCAATCGTTCCGGACTCATCCTTTAATGAGAAATATATATGTCCCGATGTGTGATACTTACAGTTAGAGACTTCTCCTTTTACATAGATACGGTTCAGCATAAAGTCCTGGGTGAACATATTCTTTATATAAGAATTCACCTGTTTTACTGTATATACATTTCGAGCCATTCTCTACCTCTGATTAATCTGCAAGTTTTGCCAGTACTCCATTTACAAATGATGCACCGTCTTCACTGCTGTATTTCTTTGCAAGATTGACAGCTTCGTTGATCGCAACACCTGTCGGAACGTCCTCGTCCCACTTCATCTCGTAGACTGCAAGTCTTAAGATTGTAAGATCTACCTTATTCATACGGCCAGTCTTCCATCCTGTTGTATGTTCATTGATCAATGTGTCGATCTCATCAATCTTCTCTATAATCTTCTGTGCTTTCTGGCTGATATACTGCATATCTTTTTCCGTGGCACCTTCAATCTGCTCCAAATACAGTTCTGTCTGCGTTCCCTGTTCTGACTCTTCATTAAAATCAGCACCAAATATTAACTTAAAGATATGTTCTCTCTGCTCTGTTCTCTTCACTTATGCTTCCTCCGGTATCTCGACTCCGGCAACACGAATATTCACATCTGCCACCTCAAGTCCTGTCATGTTCTCAATTGCAGTTTTTACTTTTTCCTGCACTTTAGAAGTAATCTCTTTTATGCTGTATCCATAATTAAGATTTAATGCCAGGGATACAGTTACAATGCCATCCAGTACATCTACCTTTACACCTTTGGATAAAGACTTCATTCCAAGTTTGCTGATCAGTTCTCTTGTTGCATTACCTGCCATAGAAGCAACACCTTCTACTTCCATTGCTGCAAGACCTGCAATAATAGCTACAACTTCATCTGCAATCTTTACTTCTCCAAGATTTTCATCTGTTTTTATTGTATACGTATTCTTTTCTTCTTTACTCATCTTTTCAGAAACCTCCCGTCTGGTTTTTCACTGTCTTTTATTATAACAAACTTATATACATTTGAAAACCCCCAGTCATCCCGGGAGTTTTATTTCTGCTGATATTTTTATGATCTGCCAAACTCGGTCAGTTTCAGTCCTTCATTTCTGTCTACCGTCATACGGATGCTCCATTCATTGACAAATAACAGAAGCGGACGTCCCTTCAGATCTTTTACCTTTTTCATATCCGAAGTTCCGGTCAGTTTATCCAGATCAATTTCTTCATTTTCAATCCAGCGGATGTACTCATATGGCAGATTTTCCAGACGGATCTCCACGTTATATTCGTTCTCCAGACGGTATTTTAACACATCAAACTGAAGCACTCCGACAACACCGACAATGATCTCTTCCATACCGGTATTGTATTCCTGGAAGATCTGAATAGCACCTTCCTGGGCAATCTGGGTGACACCCTTGATGAACTGTTTACGTTTCATTGTGTCCACCTGGCGGACCTTGGCGAAATGTTCCGGAGCAAAGGTCGGGATGCCTTCATAGGCAAATGTTTTTCCCGGAACAGAAATGGTATCGCCGATAGAGAAGATGCCCGGGTCAAAGACGCCGATAATATCTCCCGCATAGGCCTCATCAAGAATCTTTCGTTCCTGAGCCATCAATTGTTGAGGCTGAGAAAGTTTCAGTTTCTTTTTGCCCTGAACGTGATAAACGTCCATGCCGGCTTCGAACTTGCCGGAACAGATGCGCATGAAAGCGATACGGTCACGGTGGGCTTTATTCATATTTGCCTGAATCTTAAAGACGAAGGCAGAAAAGTCTTTATCAAAAGGACTGATTTCTCCCATGTCGGATTTCCTTGGCAGCGGATGGCTTGTCATTTCAAGGAAATAGTTGAGGAAAATTTCAATACCGAAATTTGTCAGCGCAGAGCCGAAAAATACCGGTGTCTGTTTGCCGTGACTGACTTTCTCAATGTCGAATTCAGCACTGGCTCCGTCCAGAAGTTCAATATCGTCCTGAAGGGTCTGGAACAGCTCATCGCCGACCATGCCGAGCAGCTCCGGAGAATCAACATCGAGATTTTCGGAGGCAACTTCCTTTTGTCCATTGGCAAAGGCAGTAAAGGTCGTCACATGTTTGGCGCGGCGGTCATAGACACCGCGGAATTCCTTACCCGAACCAATCGGCCAGTTCATCGGACAGGTAGCGATGCCGAGAACAGATTCAATCTCATCCATCAGTTCAAACGGATCGTTGGCATCTCGGTCCATTTTATTAATAAAGGTAAAAATCGGAATATCTCTGAGTAGACATACTTTAAACAGTTTTTTGGTCTGGGCCTCGACACCCTTCGAAGCATCGATGACCATGACAGCCGAGTCGGCGGCCATCAGTGTCCGGTAAGTATCTTCAGAGAAATCCTGATGTCCCGGAGTATCCAGGATATTGATACAATAGCCATCATAATGGAACTGCAGTACAGATGAAGTTACAGAAATACCTCTCTCTTTCTCTATTTCCATCCAGTCAGATACTGCATGGCGGGCAGTTGCCTTACCTTTAACACTACCTGCCAGGTTGATCGCACCTCCATACAGCAGAAATTTCTCTGTCAGGGTTGTCTTACCGGCATCCGGGTGGGAGATGATGGCAAAAGTACGTCTTTTTCTTATTTCATCTTTTAAATCAGCCAAAGTTAATTCCTCACAATTCATTGCGAAATTGCTGTTGTTACAGCACTTATGCGATTATATCATATTAGTTATTTACTTTTCAATAGAATATATGGTATATTTTATAGGTAGGAGGAATGGTTTAATGGATAAGGTAATGATTGTAGATGATGATGTGAGAATGTTAAGGCTGCTTAAGATGTATCTTGAAGGATTGTATGATGTATATCCGGTGAGAGGCGGAAGAGAGGCACTTGATTTTCTTGAATCACAGACACCTGATGTTATTCTCCTTGATTATCTCATGCCAGGACTAG
>OLPA01003230.1_pt1 | contig 11291 bp, 7 predicted proteins | sample 1672811 | NCBI WGS metagenome assembly OLPA01 (sample SAMEA3136726, study PRJEB25190) | human gut metagenome | biome: human gut; feature: human-associated habitat; material: faeces | place: Austria | collected 2013
AAACCTCTCTATATAAATTTCCATTAGTATATTGTAATCCTTCTAATTTTTCTCTGTTATAAGCTTTGTCTACAGCTTCATTTATTTCATTAATACTCTCATCAAGTATATCAAGTCTAACAAAATTTACAGGTAAGTCTTTAGTTGAAACTGAAAGTGTTTTACTATTACAAATCAATGTTACAGTTTCAATACTATTTGGCACAACCCTAAAATTAAAGCCTAGTCTGTCTTTCAAATAATATTTATTATTTTTTTTGCAATTAGTTCCACAATCTGGATAACATTTATTAGTCTCACCTAAAAAGCAATAACTACTTGCCATAAGAGGTAGGTTGCCATATACTATCATTTCAGTGTTGATGTTAGCATTAGCTAACATTTCTTTTATAAGCTCTTGATTAAGTTCTCTAGATAAAGTAATTCGTGAAAGACCTAATTTTCTGTATTCTTCCATTGTATTATTATTAAATACATTAAGAGTATAATTTCCAATAAACTCATAATCTTTGCTATATTTTTTTAATAATTCAAAGTCTCCGATATTCGACACTATAAAGCCTTTTATATTGTAAATCATAACTGCTTGTTCTATGGTACTTAAAGCTATATTTTTATAATTCGTTTTTATTATACTTGGAACATATATGTATAAGTTATAATTATCACTAAAATATGAAATTATTTTAGAATATTTTTTACTAATAAATAACTCTAAAGATACATAAATATTAGTAATTTTTTCTTTGTCTAGTTTAGTATAATCAAAATCTAACTCTAGTTGCCTAAACAAAACAGAGATTTCAGGATTTTTTACATTAGGAGTATATGTTATACTTTCCTTTGATTTTCTTGACAAATCTAGCAAAGTTCTTTTTGCTCTAGATAAAATTTCTTGTTCTACTTTTTCTAAGGCAGTTCTTCTTAATTCATTTAATGTACTAATACTTGGAACATAAAGTCCATCATCCAAAAGAACAGTGATGTTCTCAAAAGAAAATGGAGTATTAGTAGTTTTAGAAATTTGTTTTACAACTCGCTCAACACTAATTGGTGTTTTTAAAGCATCAATAGGTATCATATTTGAAATTTCTTTAACATAAATACTTGAATAAAGCTCATTATAGCAAGTGTTTTTATTTGTAGAGATTTCCATACTAATAGGCGTATTCTTTTTAATTGTAACAGTACAATTTAGAGGTATTTTTTTATTTTCACAATTATCATAAGAGGCTTTAGCAAAATCGCTTAAAGCTTTACTAGAAATTCTGTAAACCTTATCTCCAACTTTGATATTGCCTTTCATACGTCCAATTGTAACCTCAGTATTAGCTGAAACTTTCTTTTGATTTACATTCTTAATCATAAGCTCTGATACTAAGTATTTAGATGCTTCATTAGAAACAGAGATAGAGTCTCCAAGTTCTAAGTCTTCTTCTAGTTGCAGAGTGATATGACCTTTGTTGGAATTATATTTTTTTATAGTTCCTAAATAAATTCCCATATTACTTGGTTTTTCAGGAAATATTAAGTTTCTATTATGCTTAGAATCTAAATGTCCATCTGAAAATCCGCCTCTATTAAATACTTGCATTAAGTCATTTATATCTTTTTCATCAATAATAAAGTTATCATTATTTAATACCATATCAATATATTTTCTGTAAATTCTGGTAACGGTGGCAACATATTCAGGACTTTTCATACGACCTTCAATTTTAAAACATTTAACACCAGCTTGTATTAAACGTGGGAGATAGGCAATACCACATAAATCCTTAGTGCTTAACAAATAGCCTTTATCAATTGATTTACGTTCATGAGTTTCAGCATTTTCACTAATTAGTTCATAAGGTAACCTACAAGGACCAGCACACTTACCACGGTTTCCTGAACGACCACCAACAACACTTGAAAATAAGCATTGGCCTGAATAGCAAATACATAATGCACCATGAATGAAAGTTTCAATTTCAACTTTACAGTTTTTACAAATGTACTCAATTTCTTCACAAGAAAGTTCTCTTGAAAGAACTACTCTGTCAAAACCAAGTTTTTCAAGCTTCAATACTCCTTGTAAATTGTGTACTGTCATTTGAGTACTAGCATGTATAGGTAATCCAGGAATATTATCAATTAAATATTTTGCCAAGCCCAAATCTTGAACAATTATTGCATCAACTCCTGTTTTATAAGCTTCTTTAGCTAAATCAACAGCATTATCAAATTCACAATTCTCAAGAAGAGTGTTTAAAGTCAAGTTTGTTTTTACATTTCTTAATTTACAATATTCTATAACTTGTTTCATATCTTCAACATTAAAATTAGCAGCATACATTCTAGCATTAAACTGCTCTACACCAAAATATACTGCGTCTGCGCCATTTTGCACAGCTGCTTTTAAACAATTCCAGTCTCCAACAGGAGCCAAGAGCTCTACTTTTGTCATATAAATATTAACCTCCAAATAATTTAACCTTATTAATTGTAACACAATTTTTTTCTTTTGCATACTAATATTATATAGAAAAGTAAAAAGGAGGAGAACAGTATGCCAGAAGAATCTAGAGATTGTGGATGTGGACGTAATAATGGTTGTGGTTGCTTAGGTAACTTATTTGGAGGTTGCGGATGTGGTGATAGTAGTATTTTATTCTTTATAATAATATTTTTATTACTATTTTGTAATTGCGGAGGCAACAGATAACAACATATTAAAGGCAGCATTTGACAAATGTTGCCTTTTTTCTATTTTGTCTTGACGGAGAATAGCAAGAATGATATACTAAGCTTGTAGAAATTTATCACTTTTTAGGAGGAAAAAATGTTATTGAAAAACATTTTAAATATACGAAGAATAGTAAGTATTATTCTAATAATTTTAACATTATCTAGTTTAATTACACTATTTATAAATAACGAGGTAAAGGCTACATATAGTAGCAAGTTTTCAAATTATCCTCGGATACGAAAAACTATTAAAAGAATTACAAGAAGCTCATCCAAATTGGGAGTTTGAAATATTAGAAACCGGTTTGGATTGGTCAGAAGTAATTATTGCTGAATCTACAGGATATCACGGTAGAAATGTTGTACCATCAACAAGAGCAGATGCTTGGAAATGTGCTTGCAACAAAACTGTAGAAGATGTTTGGAAATGTGCTTCAACAGCAGCAGTAGCATATTATATGGATCCAAGGAATTCATTAAATGAAAATTATATATTTCAATTTGAACAATTGACATATGACGAAAAGAATCAAACAAAAGAAGGAGTAGAACTTATACTTAAACCTTGTAATTATACACAAGGTAAAGTTACATATTATGATTCAAAAGGCAACAAAAAGACATTAAACAAAACTTATGTAGATGTAATAATGGAAGCTTCAAAAGAATACAATATAAGTCCATATCACTTGGCTTCGAGAATAAGACAAGAACAAGGAGCTGGAAATGCAGGCTCAATGATTTCTGGAACTTGGACAGGCGGTAATGGAAACTACAAAGGTTTATACAATTTCTTTAATATTTGTGCTTATGGAAAAAACATTGTACAAAACGGTTTAAAGTATGCTAAATCACAAGGATGGACAGATCCAGAGAAATCTATTAAAGGTGGAGCTAAAATATTAGCATCAGGATATATTTCAATAGGACAAGATACATTATATCTAGAGAAATTTGACGTTGTAAATGGTGGAGATGGATATTATTCACACCAATATATGACAAATGTATCTGCTTCTAGAACTGAGGGATATACAATTCGTAATACATATACAGATATGGGATTATTATCATCAGAGTCTAAGATAAAATTTAAAATTCCAGTATATAAAAATATGCCTAAGCAAATATGTCCACAACCAGGAACAGAAAAACCTGTTACACAAGATGTTGAGATAACTGAAAATAAAGTGAGAGTTAGAAAAGGCAAAGGAACTAACTATGATATAGTTACAACATTAAACAAAGGAACTAAAATTTTAAGAATTGAATTAGACAATTCTAAAACAGGGGGATATTACTGGGATAAAGTTGTATTAGCAGACGGAACTAAAGGATATGCTGCAAGAACTTATTTGAAACAAATAGATTTACAAAGTAATTGCAAAGAACAGTATATTACTACTAGATATACAGATTTTAGAAACGGTCCAGGCACATCAAAAACAACGGTTCTCAAAGTATTATCAGCAGGGCAAATAGTAACAATTGTGGAAAAAGATAAATACAAATCTTTAGATGGCAATGACTGGTGTAGAATTAAATTAAGTGATGGAACTTATGGATATGTTACATCAAATAGTTTTGAAGCATATGATCCTACTAAAGTTGACCAATTAAGAATAATCTGTACTGATGGATTAACTGTCAGAAAGTCACCAAGCACAAGTTCATCAGCACTAGCATCACTATATAAAGGAGCTATAGTAACAAGAACAGAAAGAAATGTAAAAAGCACAAACAAAAACTATATATGGGATAAAATAATTACATCTAGTGGAATTACAGGATATATAGCAACAAGAGATATAAAAAATAATGAAGACTGGGCTGAAGTTATAGGGAATGGAAGTGGAGAAACTACTTCAGAGATAAAAGGAAAGGGATTTAAAACTATTGGAACAAACATTGTCTGTCAGCCTAAAATTACAGTAGCTAATATAAAAGCAGTAGCAAAAGATGCAATTATCAAAAAAAGTGACACTGTAATAGCAGATACAGCAAATGTAGGAACTGGATATAAATTAACATCAGACGGAAAAACATACACAATTGTAGTTTTAGGAGATGTTAATGGAGATGGAAAGGCTTCAGCAGGTGATTATGTATTAATCAAAAATCACATAATGCAAACTAACTTGATAAAGGATTCTGCAAATCAAAATGCTGCCGACGTAAATAAAGATGGTAAAATTTCAGCAGGTGACTATGTATTGATAAAAAACTATATAATGAAAGGTACTGAATTTTCATTATAATTATAAAGGAGATTAAAACAAATGAATAAGAAAATATTAAAAATTAATTTATGCTTAATAATGTTATTTATATTTATATCTTGTACAGCACAAGTTTTTGCTGCAGGAAGATTTTCATTAAGTAAATCTAGTTCGAGTATAACAGAAGGTAAAACAGATAGTTTTACTATAAATGGAAGTAATGCAACAGGAAGAGTAGATATTACATCTTCTAATACAAGTGTTGCAACAGTTAGTTCAAGTAGCAAATGGCTTGAAAATAACTCTACAACCGTAACTATAACAGCCAAAAAAGCTGGAACTGCAAAAATAACTGTGTCTGGTACAATAGCTGACAAAGATGGAAATGAGGCAACAGTTACTAAAACAATAAGTGTAACAGTAAAAGCAAAATCAACATCAAGTTCTACTAACAATAATTCTAATTCAAACTCAACTTCAAATAGTGGAAGTACTAAAAAAGAACCTAAATTTACAAGTGTTAATCAAACAATGTATACAACAGGAGAAGTAAATATAAGAAAAAGCTATTCAACATCTAGTGCAATAATAAAAACAGTAGAAAAAGGAACTAAAATTACTAGAGTAGGAATAGGAGATAATGGTTGGAGTAAAATTACATATAATGGTCAAACAGCCTACATTAGTAGTTCACTATTAACTAAAACTAAACCAGCTGAAGATAAACCAAAAACAGAAGAACCAAAAAGCAATACAGCAACAAATCAAACTACAAATAATGAAACAATAAACAACGAGAATACTAATAACACAACAGAACCTGTTAATAATGAAGTTGATAATTCTAACACAGACAATACAAATGCAGTATTAGGACTATCTAAATTAGAAATTGCAGGAGTAAACTTTTCAGAAGGATTTGACCCTTCAATACATTCATACACTTTAAAATTAAATTTCTTTGTAAAAGACTTAAATATCACAGCAGAAGCTAATAAAACAGATGCTAAAGTTGAAATAATAGGAAATGAAAATTTTGAAGCAGGGGAGAATAATGTTACAATATTAGTTAGTTCAGCTGATAACAAAGAAACAGCAACATATCAAATAAAAGTAACAATACCATCAGAAGTAGCAAGTTCACCACAAAATAATATTCAATTTTATCTAATGTGTGGAACTATTATATTAGCAGCAATCGTAGTAATTGGAATAATCATTTCAATATATAAAAAGAAAAATAAAACTGAAGTAGATTATAAAGAGCCAAAAACAGATAATGATATGATAGACCCCTATACAGATATAAAACCTAAAAAAGAAAAAGTAAAAAGTGGTAAACACTCAAATTAAAATATAATGTGGAAAAGAAATTTTTCTTTTCCACAAAAATATGCTGGTATAGCTCAGTTGGTAGAGCAACAGATTCGTAACCTGTAGGTCGGCGGTTCGATTCCGCCTACCAGCTCCAACTCGATAGAAAATACAACATTTTATAGATAAAGTTGTCATAATAATGCTACGAATTTTGACAATATCTGTATAAAATTGTATAATATAAGAGATGAAACGTTTTTACTCCGTTACATCAAGAAACCTACATTATAATAGTGCAAATGCACAAGGAGGAAAAGTTAATGGCAAAATTCGAAAACGAAGGTTACTGCCCCAACATTTGGGTTCCAAAAACTTGGGGTGACGGTACAGACAGTCGACTGAATGGCCTCTGGAGCCTCGTAGGACAATCCATTGTCTACAAGGAAGAATGCAACTCTGATGTATGCAATGAGGTCTTTGGTATTGACATTATCGCTTATGATGTGCTTTCTGCCATCGTAAAAAAGAATGTCAATGCTGACAAGATTCTCGTTCACGAGCTCCACAACGGAGCATGCAACATGCAGAAAGTTTCCGACATTCAAAAAATCCTGAACGAATCCATCAATCCTGAGCTGATTGTCCACGCGGGAAGTAACTTCACTATCGTGTTAGCAGAAGCTGAGCATGGACTCGACCTTTGGGTCTGGGATTTGCGAACTACCTGGTAACAGCCATGAAAAAGAAAACGTATTGTTTTCTCCCCTCGAAAGAGGGGTTCTTTTTTTATTACATAAAAAATCAAAAATCTTCTGTATATAATAAGGTTGCCATTTTTTGCATATTATGGTAAAATATAAAAGGATTTAAACAAAAGAGAGGTTGATTTTATGGGATTTTTTGATAAATTAAAAAATGGTTTGAGTAAAACTAAAAATTCATTTGATGAAAAAATAAATAATGTATTTAGTAATTTTAGGAAAGTTGATGAAGACCTTTTAGAAGAATTAGAAGAAGCCTTAATTATGTCAGATGTAGGAGCACAAACATCTACAAAAATTATTTCTAATTTAAGAGATAGAATAAAAAAAGAGAAAATTGAAAATGAAGAAGATGTAAGAAATGCACTAAGAGAAGAAATAAAAGCTATTTTAGATGAAGTTGATAATGGTTTAAAATTAGCAACTCATCCTTCTGTTATTTTAGTAGTAGGGGTAAATGGAGTGGGCAAAACTACTTCTATAGGTAAAATAGCTAATCGTTTAAAACAAGATGATAAAAAGGTAGTAATTGCCGCAGCAGATACATTTAGAGCAGCAGCAGTAGAACAATTAGAAATATGGGCTAACAGAGCTGGTTGCGATATAGTAAAAAAAGAAGAAGGTACAGACCCTGCGTCAGTTGTTTTTGATGCAATTCAAATAACTAAACAAAAAAATGCAGATGTTTTGATATGTGATACAGCCGGAAGATTACACAACAAAAAATATTTGATGGACGAGCTTGTAAAAATAAAAAAAGTAATAGATAAAGAACTACCAGAAAGTTCAAAAGAAGTTTTGATGGTTCTTGATGCAACAACAGGGCAAAATGCTATTTCACAAGTAAAAGCATTTAAAGAAACAGTTGATATAAATGGCTTAATATTAACAAAACTAGATGGAACAGCTAAAGGTGGAGTAGTAGTTGGTATAGTTGCAGAAAATCAAATGCCAGTTAAATTTGTTGGTGTAGGCGAACAAATTGACGATATGGAAATTTTTAATAGTACAGACTTTGTAAATGCTTTAATTTAATGGAGGTTTAAATGGAAGAACAAGTAAAAACAAATGCAACAGAAGATAAAAACATTCATAAAAAAATTAGCAAAACTAAAAAATGGGTGGTCTTAATATTTCTTGCTTTAGTGCTAATAGTTACATATGTGAATTATAGAGGAGAGTATTTAGAAATATTAGAATTAGGAGAAAACTACTTAAGCATATTTTGGCAAAATTCAACTAATTACTTAATTACGTTTGTAGTTAATTTTATAGTAATTTATTTACTTATTCGAATTACAAACAAAAGAATAAAAAAAGGTTTAATACCATTTTTTGAAAAAGAAAAGAAAACAATGCCTAAAATGCCTAATAAATCAATTGCATTTATTGGTGCTATAATTGTTAGTTTTGTAATAAGTGGAATGGTACTTGAAAAATTTATGTTATGCATCAATGCTACTAACTTTGGAGTTACAGATGTTGTACTAGGATATGACATAGGATATTTTATCTTTGTACAACCATTAATACAATATGTGTTATATTACATTGTATATGCTATAGTTGGTTTAACAGCATATGCTGTGTTATATTATATTGCAGTATTCAATTTATGCTTTGAAGGAGTAGACAGAGAAGTATTAAGCAAAGGAACATTGTTAAAACAATTATGCACAAATATAATGTTTGCTGCTATATTTATAGCTATGATTATATTTGTAGAAACACAAAATGTTGGACTTCAAAAAATTTTAACTCTTCAAAATGGTGAGGAGCCATATGTACTTTGGGGAGCTGGAATTTCTGAAGTTACTATTAAATTATGGGGATATAGAATATTATCAGTATTAGTAATTATTTCTATTGCAATGGGAATACACTATTTAAAGAAAAAATCAACTAAAAAAACTATAATTTCTTTAGCAATAGTTCCAACATATTTAATAGCAATGCTTATAGTTTTAGTTGGATTTAACACAATTTTTGTTAATCCAAATGAATTAGATAAACAACAAAATTATATCAAAGCTAATATAGATGCAACTAAACAAGCTTATGGAATTGATATAGAAGAAGTTAATTTGTCTAGAAATGAAACAATAACATCAGAAATTATACAACAAAATAGAAATGTAATAGACAACATAGCATTAATAAATAAAGATATTGTTCTGAAAAATTTAAATATAGTTCAAACTAGCAAGGGATATTATACATATAATTCAGTACATCCAGCTACATATAACGTAAATGGTGAACAAACATTAGTATATGTTGCTCCAAGAGAAATTTCAAATACATCAAGTACATATAACCATAAAACATATGAATATACTCATGGTTATGGAACAATTATTACTTCTGTAACATCAACAGATAAAACTGGAAACATAGAATATTTACAAAAAGATTTTAATTCAAATGAAGTAGTAACCATATCTCAACCACGAATATATTTTGGATTAGAAACAAATTATACAGCTGTAACTAATAGCAACAAAGTTGAATTTGATTATCCTATTACAAGTTCAACAAAAGCTGAAAATGCAGAAAATGCATATGATGGACAAGCAGGACTTTCTTTAAATTTCTTTGACAGATTAATTTTAGCAATAAAAGAAAATGACTTACAATTAGCATTTTCAAATAAAGTAAATTCAGAAAGCAAAATATTGATAAATCGTAACATTATAAAAAGAGCAAAAACTTTAATGCCATATGTTTCATATGACGAAAATCCATATTTAGTAACTACAAACGAAGGAAAATTAGTATGGGTAATAGATGGTTATACCATATCTGAATGTTATCCATATTCTCAAAAATTAACCTTAGAAGATGGAATTATAAATAAAAAGCAAATAAACTACATTAGAAATTCTGTTAAAGTTTTAGTAGATGCATATGATGGCACTGTTAAATTCTATATTACAGATAGAAATGATCCAATAATTATGGCATATCAAAAAATGTATAAAGATTTATTTGTAGATAAGGACGAAACAATACCAGAGGACATTAGCAAACAATTTATATATCCTGAATATTTATATAAAATACAAGCAGAAATAATGAAGAGATACCATAATATTCAAACTGATGTATTATATCGTGGAGACGATATTTGGAAAATAGCAACACGTAATACAACAAAGCTATTAAACAAATCAGGAATTGAAATAGATCCTTATTATACAATAGTAAAAACTGTAGACAATGAAAATACCACACTAGGACTAGTTTTACCATACACACCATATAATAAGCAAAATTTAACATCATATCTTGTTGGAAGCTATGAGAATGGTCAATCAAAACTCTCTTTATATAGATATCCTTCTGATAGTAACGTTTTAGGCACAATTCAACTAGATACACAAATAGAGCAAGATGAAACTATATCTAAAGAGTTAGAAACTTTAAATATAACAGGAACTAAAATTATTAGAGATATGGTAGTTGTTCCTATAAATAACACTTTGCTATATGTAGAACCAATTTATCAACAATATATGAACGAAGAAAATTCTACTCCAATATTAAAGAAAGTTATAGTTGCATCAGGAAATAAAGTAGCTATTGGAAATGATATTACAGAGGCATTAAAAAATCTTGTTTCTCAATCTGCTGTTGATATTGAAGTTGAAGATACTGAAACTATTGAAGGCTTAATACAAGCTATAGTAAAAGCAAATAACAATTTAAAGCAGTCTAATAGTAACAATAATTGGGAAATGGCGGGAAAAGATATGACAAGACTACAAGCACTTATTACTAAATTAGAAAAACTACAAAAACAAAACCAAAAGGTGCAAAGTAGTAATCCTGTAGAAAATTTAACAAATCAAGAAAATAATGAATAAAAAATGATAAAATCTTCCATCATTAATATAGATGGAGGATTTTATTTTGGATAAAGATAAATTAGAAGAAAAATTAAATAATAACCTAGAAAAATTAAATTATTCTTTGGAAAAAAGCAACATATTTGATTTAATGGAACTGTTGGGAAGTAAAAGAAAATTGTTTGTTAGGAACTTTATTTCTGGAATTTCAAAGGGAATAGGGATAGGTATAGGCTTTACAGTATTAACTGCAATTTTGATAATAATTCTTCAAAAAATTGTGACCCTTAATATTCCAGTTATTGGAGATTATATAGCAGATATTGTGGACATTGTGCAGTCAAAATAAATTATATTTTCCCTCAAAACTACTTGACAGTTTACAATAATCAATATAAAATAGTAGTGTAGGAAAA
>OLPA01003231.1_pt1 | contig 11288 bp, 7 predicted proteins | sample 1672811 | NCBI WGS metagenome assembly OLPA01 (sample SAMEA3136726, study PRJEB25190) | human gut metagenome | biome: human gut; feature: human-associated habitat; material: faeces | place: Austria | collected 2013
CGGAGCGCTCCCTTTCAGACTGTCAAAAAGCATGTCATAGTGCGTCGGCTAAGGCTCTACTGTGTCAGTGGAGCTGTCAGCGAAGATGACTGATGGGGTGTAAATGTTCAATATTTTCCTATTTTTCAGCGAATCGTAATTTTTTTGGCTTACAATCCATTCGTCACGGCTGACGCCGTGCCCCCACCCTTTGATGTCATTTTCCCTGCTAAGAGGCATTCCCATCGATGCCTTTGCAGCTTCATTTTGCAAAATGAACTGTGATCGGGCAGATCTCCGCCTTCGTCCCCACGCGCATATTGGGCCCGAAGAGTCCGACGCCCGAGGTTACGATGTTGTGCATCTTCCCTTTTTGAAGGTACCCGCAGGCATTCTCCCACATCAGCTTGATGGTGAGGTTCCCCGGGAAAATCTGCCCATCGTGCGTGTGGCCGCAGAGGTCTAAGTCAACGCCTGCGTCTGCAAGCGCCTGTAATTCCTTCGGCTGGTGGTCGAGGACGATGATGGGCTTACTTTTGTCCATCTCCGCCGTGATCTCACCCGGCGTTTTGCGCACCTCGACGCCGCGGCCGGGACGGTGCGCGTCCGGGCGGCCGTAGAGGTAGAACTTTCCGTCAATGAGCGTTCCCTCATCGTGCAGGAGCGTAATGTTCGCGTCCTTCAAAAACTCGTCCATGCGCGGGTCGCTCTCCTTCTTCTCGCCCTGGCGGAAGGTGAAGCCCGCAAGCACCGGTTCCTCGATGTCGTGGTTGCCATAGCAGGCGTAAACGCCGTATTTCGAGCGGATACCGCGCAGCGTTTCCGCGATGCGATCCGGGTCGTCCACCGCCTCCCACTCATTGTCGAAAATATCCCCTGCAATGACGACAAGATCGGCGTCCTGTTCGTTGATCTTTTCCACCATTCTCTGCATTTGCTTTTCGCCGATGTTGTAGCCGAGGTGCAGATCCGCCACGAGCACGACCTTCATCTCGTCCATGCCCGAAACACTTTTGTCGATCGTCACGTCATAGGGTGTTACATGAATGATACGCGCATTGACAACGCCCCAGAGAGACGCAGTTAAGATGGCAAGCGCGCAAAGGCAGCCCGCGATGCGGTGCATCTTCGTCGTGATAAAAATGTGCTTGAACGGCAGCGCACACCCGAGCAGCAGCCGCAGAAGATCCGCCGCAACAATCGCGAGCAGCACATACAGCAGCACGCCCAGCCAGTAGTTGCCGATGAGCTTCATCACACGCCGCGCCCTGCCCTCGGGCAGGAAAAAAGCGATGACGATGGAACAGGCAAGAAACACCTGCACCGCAACGGGCAGCACCCAATGGCGCACCGTTCGAAAAAACGGGAACCACGCCTTCACCCAGCCCATCGTGCGGCGCAGCAGATAGTAATTTGCCAGCAGATAGGCCGGCGCAAGCAGAATTGCGATCATGGCAAGACGGGAGCTTTCTTCTGCACTCCCCTCGCTTCCTTTCCTATCCAAAATCTGCGGTTATCATAGCACGTTTTCTTGTCTATTTCAACGCGTTACGGCAGTTGACATTCGCTCTTTGGCATGATAATTTTTTAGATAAGATAGATACATCAAACTCGCAGAAAAGAAGGGAAAGCAAGCATGACTCTGGATCAGCTGCATATTGGTGCGTCCGCAGTGATCACCGCCGTCGGCGGCGACGGCGCGCTGCGCTGCCGCCTGCTGGACATGGGGCTCATTCCCCGCACGCGCGTCACGCTGCAAAAGGTCGCGCCTATGGGCGACCCCATTGAGATCCGCGTGCGCGGCTATGAGCTGACGCTGCGCGTGGAAGAGGCACAAAAAATTGAAGTGGAGGGCGAGCTGAAATGATCTTTGCTCTCGTCGGCAACCAGAACTGCGGCAAAACGACACTCTTCAATGCCCTCACCGGCTCCAATCAGCACGTGGGCAATTTCCCGGGCGTGACGGTCGACCAGAAAATAGGCGAGATCCGCGATGAAAAAGGCTGCTCTGTTGTGGATCTTCCGGGCATTTACTCGCTGCGCCCCTACACGCAGGAGGAGATCGTCTCGCGCGATTTCATTCTGAATGAAAAACCGGACGGTATCATCAACATCGTGGACGCGACCAACATTGAGCGCAATCTCTACCTCACGCTCCAGCTCCTTGAGCTGCGCGTGCCGATGGTGCTGGCGCTCAACATGATGGACGAGGTGCGCGCCAACGGCGGCGCGATCGACGTGCAGAAAATGAGTGCGGCGCTCGGCATTCCCGTCGTCCCCATCACCGCCGCCAAGGGCGAAGGCGTGAGCGAGCTGACCGACCAGGCCATCGCCGCCGCGCGCGGAAAGGTGCTGCCCAAGGTGACGGATTTCTGCCCGGACGATTCGGCGGTGCACCGCTGCATCCACGCCGTCGTCCATCTCATCGCCGACCACGCCGACCGCATCGGCGTTCCCGCGCGTTTTTGCGCCGCCAAGCTCATTGAGGGCGGCGACGATCTGGCCGATCAGCTTGCGCTCGACCAGAACGAAAAAGAACTGCTTGAGCACTGCATCGTGCAGATGGAGACCGAAACGGGGCTCGACCGCAACGCGGCGCTCGCCGACATGCGCTACACCTTTATCGAGAGCGTGGTCGACGCTTCCGTCATCAAGTGCCACGAGAGCCGCGAGCACGCGCGCTCCGTCCGCATCGACAAGATCCTCACCGGCCGCTATACGGCCATTCCGACGTTTCTCGGCATCATGCTGCTGACGTTTTACCTCACCTTCGACGTGATCGGGCAGCGCTTATCCGACCTTCTGGGCCTTGGTGTGGACGCACTCACCGCTCTTGTCGACCGTGCGCTCACGGCCTACGGCATCAATCCCGTCGTCCACAGTCTCATCATCGACGGCATCTTTGCCGGTGTCGGCAGCGTGCTGGTCTTTCTGCCCATCATCGTCACGCTCTTTTTCTTCCTCTCCATTTTAGAGGATACCGGCTACATGGCGCGCGTGGCGTTCGTTATGGACAAGCCCCTGCGCCGCATCGGGCTTTCCGGGCGCAGCATCGTGCCGATGCTCATCGGTTTTGGCTGCTCGGTGCCTGCCATCATGGCAACGCGCACCGTCTCGTCCGACCGTGACCGCAAGATGACCATTCTCCTCACACCGTACATGAGCTGCTCGGCCAAGATCTCGATCTACGCCTTCTTCACGGCGGCATTCTTCCCCGCGCACCGCGCGCTCGTGCTGATCTCACTGTATCTGCTCGGCATTCTCATCGGCATTCTGGCGGCGCTCATCATGAACAAGACCGCGTTCCGCGGCAAGCCCGTGCCGTTTGTCATGGAGCTGCCAAACTACCGCATGCCGGGGCTCAAGAGCGTAGCGCTGCTGCTGTGGGAAAAGGCCAAGGACTTTTTGCAGCGCGCCTTCACGGTCATCTTCCTCGCCACCATCATCATCTGGTTTTTGCAGAGCTTCGACACACGCCTCAACGTTGTCTCTGACAGCGCACAGAGCCTGCTGGCACTTATCGGCAAGGGCATCGCCCCCATTTTTGCGCCCCTCGGCTTTGCCGACTGGCGCTGTGCCACCTCGCTCATTTCCGGCTTCATCGCCAAGGAGAGCGTCGTCAGCACGCTTGAGGTGCTGCTCGGCGGCACGGCCATCGCGTCGCTCTTCACCACGCGCTCGGCCGTCAGCTTTCTCGTCTTCACGCTGCTCTATACCCCCTGTGTTGCCGCCGTCGCCACCATTCGCCGCGAGCTAAATTCCACGCTCAAGACCGCGCTCGTCGTGCTGATGCAGTGCGCCGTCGCGTGGGTCGTGGCTTTCGCCGCCTACACGCTCGGAGGGCTGCTCTGATGAGCGCGCTCGACTACCTGCTGCTCGCGCTGATCGCGCTCGCCGCGCTCCTTGCCCTGCGCTTTGTGCGAAAAAGCAGGAAAAACGGCAGATGCAGCGGCGATTGCGCACACTGCGGCGGCACCTGCCATCGCAAAGAATAACTCTCACTGAAAAAATCGCAAAGGGAGCGCCCCGGCAAATGCCGGAGCGCTCCCTTTTGGCTTGTCAAAGAACCTCGCCACTGGCGAGGTTCTTCTGCTATCATAGAGAAAAAGGGGGGTAAGGTTGGGAAATTGGAGAAAGAATTCTCGAAGAGATATCGTGATGGTGGATGTAGATGCCTTAGTCCCCAAGGATCATTTATTGCGCAAGATAGAGAATGTAATGGATTGTGAATGGCTGTATGCACGGCTAAGTCCATATTATTGCGCAGATAACGGCCACCCCGGAGCAGATCCGGTGGTGTTAATAAAAATGGTGTTGCTTCAGCATCTGTATGGGTGAGGCTTAAATATGCTGCCATGAATCTCAAAAAGATCGCTATTCGGAAGTGAAATGCTTCCAATTTTGTTCCCTATATAACGATTTTTACTCCTTTTAATGATAAAACGCCAGTCCCCGTGTTTTGAGAACTGACGTTTTTTGACAAGCTGAAGGGTGGGGAAACTCTTTTTCAAAAGAGTTCTCCCGCCCTTTGATTGGTGCGTGCGGTGCTTTTTACAGCTTGCGGAAGCGGTCGGCGACGATGGCTGCGGCATCGGCGGTGGAGAGAATGCCGGTGTCGAGATAGAGATCGTAGCCGCCCGGTGCGCCCCAGATGCGGCCGGTATAGCTTTCATAATACTTGCGGCGCTGCTTGTCCATCTTGCGGATCAGGCGCACGGCCTGGTCGCGCGTGAGTTTTTCCTGCGCCATTTTGCGCTGAATGCGGTGCTCGTCCGGCGCGGAGACGAAGACGGTGAGGAGCTTCACGTTTTCCTCGCGCAGCACATAGTCTGCGCATCGCCCGACAAAAACGCACTCTTCGTGGCGGGCAATGCGGCGGATCTCGTGGCTTTGCAGGGCGAAAAGCACCTCGCTCGTCGGCTTGCCGCGCAGCACGTGGTGGTTGCCCTCGTGTACCGTCTGAAAGAGGTAGGGGTTGGTCGCCTTTTCGTCTGAGGGGGAAAGCGTTTTCTCCGAAAGCTCGCCGTATTCACACGCAAGGTGGATCAGCTCGCGCTCATAGACGCGGATCCCGAGAAGATCCGCTGCTTTTACTGCAACTTCGTGGCCGCCGCTGCCAAACTGGCGGCTGATGCTGATGATGCGATTTTCCATGATTGGTAACTCCCTCCGCTTTTCTATTGTTTCAGCGCATTGAGCGCCGGCTGGGGAATCGAGAATTCGCGTTCCGCCGGCGTGATGACGGCGGAGAGCGACGCCGGAGCGTCAGAGAGGATGAGATGCAGCGCGCCGCTGCACGAAATGTTGACAGACTTGAGCGCGCCCTGCTCGCTCACGAGCACGGAGATGCGCCCGGAGGAGAAGGTCACATTCTGCGCCTTGATGTCCGGCGCGATGGCGGCGGCCAGATCATTCATGGCGTCAGAATCGAGCGAGAGCCCGTAGAGATAGCCGTCGCTCACGCGCTCGCAGCCTGCGCTGCCGTCAAGAATCAGGCGGTAGCAGAGGTCGATGAGCGAAGAGACGTCGACGAGCTGCGCACTTGCGGCGTCCACACTGTTGCCGCTCGCGTCGCAGATCTTGTCACCGGAGAAGTAGACGGCGAGCGTGTTTTTGCGAATGCAGCCGTAGCTCTGACCGTCGATGCTGCTGCGGTCGTACTGGAGCGTGCTGCTCAGCACAATCGGGCCGCAGTCGGCGGAAAGGGAAATGTCAGACGAAGAAATGTCATTCGTCAGCTCGCCCCATGCGTGCAGCAGGCGGAGCGCATCGTCTGTCAGCGTGGAAGGAGAGGCGGCGCTGGACGAGCGAATGGCGGAGAGCACCTCGTCCGGCACCACGGGCGCAGACGCATCGGTAAAGACGGCGTCGGCATTTACGTGCAGATCACCGGAATTCTCCGCCGCAAAGTTCATGCGCATCAGCTCGCCGCTCTCTGCGGTGAGCGTCACGCGGATCGAGGAGAGCGCCGCGGCGTCGGCGATCTCGTCCGAGGTGAGAAGATGCAGCAGCGCGCTCGCGTCATCGCCCTCGGCGGTGAAGGTGTAGACCTTGTTCTGCCCGTCCACGGATTTGCTCACGCTCAGCGTGCGGCAGAGCTCAGCGGTTGTATCCAGAAGCTCGGCGTAGTCGGGAAACGCGCCGCCGACGGCATAAGACTTGCCGTTTTCCAGGTAGAGCGCGCCGTCTGCGTAGTAGAGCGCCGCGCCGTCGCGGTCGATGCAGGTGACAGAAGTCCCATCTGCTTTCGTGCGGGCGACGGAAGCATCTGCGCGAAGAACGAGCTTGCCGCAGGAAGCGTCAACGGTGACGTCCATCGCCATGGGATCTTCCTTGATGCGCGCTTCGATGAGGCGGTAGGCCTCAAGATCCTTCTTGAAGTCGGACTTGAGGAAGAATGCCGCCGCTGCGCCAAGCAGAACGAGGATCGTGATGAGGATGGGAAGGAAGCGGCGGCGTCTGCGCTTTTTCGGCGCGGGCGGGACCGCGGGCTGCGTGAGTGCGTTTTCGCGCGCTTCGCGCTCTTCGCGCAGCAGCCGCAGCTCCTCTTCCGCGCGCGCAAGGCGCGCCTCAATGGAATCGGAGTCAACGGGAGCGGACGGAGCGGGAGCAGCTGCGGAAGCATTTTCTGCGCTTTCCGCTGCGGTGGTGACGACCGGTGCGGGGACTGCCGCGGCGGGAACGGCGGACGCTTCCGGCGCGCCCTCGCTGGCCTTGGCTGTATCTTCTGTCTGGGCGCTTTTGGTATCCGCGCTGCGGACGATCTGCTCGGCCTGCGTAACGGCGCTCATGCTGCGCGCGAGCGCTTCCGCGCGCCGGCGTGCCCTGCGCTTGCGGCGGCGGACAAGCAGAACGATCAGAAGAACAAGAACCGCCAGCACAGCAAGGCTGATGAGCCAGATGCCAAGGACGTTCAGCGTCCGCACGGCGGCGAAGTCAACGCTGTTACCGCTTGCCGTGAAGGTGAGGTAGCTGCCCATTGTGTCGCAGCCTGTTTCCTGCCAGCTGCCGCCGTTTTCGCGCACGTAGATGCGGATATTTTTCTGCCCATCCGGCGGAAGATAGCGCAGGGTGTGCGTGTTCTGCCCGTCGTCGGCAAGCTCTACATGCCACTGCTCAAGCACTTCTGCGTTGGCGGTCGTGGAGGGGATCTCGCCGCGGCGAAGGCAGGAGAAATAACCCTGTATGCGGTCGAACACGGTGCCGGATTGAACATCAAACGCCGCGGGCGTAAGAGACTGAGCGGTCATGGCGATGGCGCTGCCATCGTTGTAGTTTCCTTCGACGAGAAGAATGGCAAGTCCGCCGTCGCGCGTCTGCTCGGAGGCAAGCGCGGGGGTGTAGGCTTCGTAGACTGCGGTGACAACGGTGTCGAAGTGCAGGTTTGTAAGGTCGCTTCGATCCCAGTGGACATGGCAGCCGTCCTTCTGCGGCGGATCGGGAATGTCGCTTTCGGCGAAGGAATCGCCGTAGTGGAAGGTGCGGCTGAGCACGGTCTCACCGTCGGCAACGAAGGTGAGAGAGAAGGATTTCATGCTCTCCGGCAGCTCGGGAAGCGTGAGAAGCTCTTCGTAGGAGGTGGGTTCTGCGCGTCCGACATAGCTCTGGCGGTTGATGCCGGGGAGATCATCGGAGACGTAGTAGTTGTACTCAAACGTACCTGTATCGCTGCCGGAGATCGCGCCGCGATACTGCTGGCAATCGGTGATGTCCACAAGCGAATAGTTCCAGCGCACGCTGCTTCCGCTGCCGTCGATATTTTCCTGTACGCCGCTGCCGACGATGCCGCCAACGTACTTCTTTCCGCTGAGCGTGCACTTGGCAAAGCTGCCGTGTACCGTTGCGCCGGTAAGTCCGGCGATGCCGCCGGTGTAGCTGCCGTTTTCGCTTGCCACCGTGCAGGAAGCGGTTTCGCATGCGGTGAGATAGCCAAGATCCATGCGCCCGACGATACCGCCGACGTAACTGCGCTTGCCGGTCACATCGCCGGTGTTCACACAGCTCTGGAGGATCGCCCTGTATTCGTACTGCTTGCGGTAAAAGCCGGAAAGATGGCCGGTGACGTCGTCCTCGGGGTCGAGCGTGTATTCAATGGTCATGGAGCCTGTGATGCCGCCGGTATTCACATCGCCGTACACCGCGCCGCTGTTGCGGCAGGAAGAGACTTTGCCGAACGTGACGGAATCGATGTCGACATCGGAGGCGTCGACAATGATGTCGCCCGTGCCGCCGCTGAGCGAGGAAATGGCGGAAAACAGCGTTCCTGTCAGCTCGTTGAACTTGTTGTTGATCGAACGAATGTCATTTGCCAATGTGCCGACCGTGCCGCTGGCGGCGTTGTTGAGCATCGTGACCTGACTGCTCAGACCGTTGATCGACGAGGTCAGCCCGCCAAGATCCGGTGCAGCGACGATCTGAGTCGAGCCGGAGACGGTGCCCGAGGCATTGCCCTCGTGGCTCGCGCCCGCACCTGCGGCACTGCCGCCCCAGATGGTGGTGCTGTGACCACTGTCGGAATGCTCATGGTCGATGCCGCCGACTGCGCCCTTGCCGCCGCCGATCAGAGTGTCGGAGGAATGGGAGCCGTCGCCGGTGATGACGCTGTCAATGCTGGCATTCAGCCGGACGTTGTTCAGCTCGTTGGCCGCGTTGTCCACATAGCCGGACATGCTGTTCAGGCGCGAGGCGATCTCGTTTGAGCCGTCTTCGGCATGGTTGGCTGCCGTGTTGACAAGACCGCTGAGCTCGTTGAGTTGCGTTTTGAGCTGCTGCAGCAGACCGTCGGAGACCTCCATGCGGATATAGGGCTCCATTTGGCCGGCGATGCCGCCGACGTCCTTTCGCCCGCAGATCGCGCCTTCATTGCTGCACGCGAGAACCTGTCCGCTGCTGCGGCCGACCACGCCGCCGATATTGTAGCCGATGTGCTGATAACCGACGGCGGCGTAGTTTGTGCTCGACGCGATCGCGCCGGAGGAATAGCCTGCAATGCCGCCGGTGTCGGTGGCGGTGTTGAGCGTGTCGGGGCGGGAGAGCTTGGCGAGGTCGAGCGAGAATTCGAGGTTCATATTGCTCAGGTCGATGGAGGGGTCGGTGCTCTCGATGTTTACATAGGCGCGGCCGCGGCAGGAGATGATGGAACCGAGGTTTTCACCCACGATACCGCCTGTCATATTCTGTCCGAAGATCGCACCGGAGGCTTCACACGCGCGTACAACGCCGCTGGATCGGTTGCGGCCGACCACGCCGCCGACGCTGCGTTTGCCCGAAACACTGCCATTGAACGTGCTCTGTTCGATGGCGCCGTAGTTTTCGCCCACGATGCCGCCGACGCTTTCACTGTCGCCCGAGGGAGAGACCGTGCCTTCCACGTTCAGCTCTGTGATGACGGCGTCCTTTTGCAGCACGCCGAAAAGACCGGCGGGGGAAACGCTCTGCGTGATGGAAAGACCGCTGATGGTGTAGCCGTTGCCCCGGAATGTGCCGCCGAATGTCGGAATGGGCAGCGCATCGTCGCTTTCGAGCACGATGTCGTTGTCAAGAACAACGGTTTTGCCGCGCGACCAGGAATCGAGTGTGCAGGAGCGCGCAAGCTCCTGCAGATCTTCTGCGCTTTTGATGTGAATGGCGCCGTCCCCGTCGGCAAAGGCCTGCATGACGGGAAACAGCGACACGAGCAGCAGGCACGAGAGTGCAAGCGCGCAGAAGCGATGGAAATAATTAGTCTTCTTCATCGTCTTGCTCCTCATTTGCAGATCCGGAGATCAGATTCAGGTCGATGTCACCCTCGACCGTGGCGTGCATGATGCCATGCACTGTGCCGTTGATGTTGCCGCGCACCATGCCGTTGACGGAGATCTTGCCGTGTCCGGATTTCTTTTCCGAAATGGACGGCACAGAGAACGACGTTTTATCGACGATGCCGCTGCCGATGAGCAGGATCTGCGGCAGGGCGAACATGACCATGATGATGGAAATGACCGTGCCGCGTCCGAGGCTCTCGCCGATGCCCGCAATGACGGGCTCGGAGGTCATGCTGCCGATCAAAAAGCCGCAGATCGAAAGGATCGAGCCGGAGGTGATGATCGTCGGGAAGGCAAAGTTCAGCGTTTCCACGATGGCGTCGCGGTGGTGCATCTTGCCCTTGAGCTCCTGATAGCGGCTCGCGATGACGATGGCGTAGTCGATGTTCGCTCCCATCTGAATGGAGGACACGATCAGATAGCCCAGGAAGAACACATATTTGCCCGTGATGGTCGGGAACGAGAAGTTGAGCCAGATGCAGCCCTGGATCACCAGGATCAGCAGCACCGGCATGCCGGCGGAGTTGAACGTGAAGAGCAGCACCAGCATAACCACGAGCACCGACACGATGCTCACGACCTTGTTGTCGACGGCGAAGGACTTTTCGAATTCATATTCGTTCGTCGATTCTCCGGCGAGATAGACCGTGTCGTCAGGATAGTACTTCTTGGCGATCTCAAGGATCTTGTCGGTGAAGGCGTAGGTCTCATCGCCGCTTTCCGGCAGCGTGAGGTAGACGAGCATGCGGTCATAGTCCGGGCCTTCGAGCTGCGCCTTGGCGCTGCTCATCTGTACCTCGGCTTCCTGTAAAAGCTTCGTCTGCTCGTCGCTGAGCGTGACGATGCCGGCGTCCACCTGATCGCAGACAAAGAGGAACATGTCGATGAGCGGGACTTTGTAGGTGGCGAGGTTGCCCGCAAGCTTGCCGTATTCCGAATGCTGCGCGGCGTAGGCGGCGTAAACGACCTGCGCGGCCTCATAATCAAGCCCTGCAAGCTCGGCGAACTGACGCGGCGTCAGCTTGTCGGCGAGCATGTAACCGTCGAGCGCTTCAATGTTGGTAAGACCCATCGTGGAATCGACCTCGTCGTACTGACTGAGCTCGCTTAGAATGGCAGATTCCTTGTCGTAATCGCCCGTGGGAACGATCAGCGCGAGCATATTTTTTGAGGTGAAGTTATCCTCGATCATCTGCTGGGCAAACTGCGTCTCATTCTGCTTGGGCGCGGTGATGAGGCCGTAGCCGTAAGCGTAGGGGCAGTTGGACGAAAGGCGGAAACCGATGACAGCCAGCGCGACAAAGACCAGAGGAATGATATAGCGCGTGGCAAAGTCGAGCTTGCCGACAAAGGAGATCTTGGGGACGAAGCTGCGGTGCTGTGTGCGGTCGATGAGCGGGCCGAAGAGCATCAGAAGCCCCGGCATCACGATGAACGCGGCGAGCAGCGCAAAGAGAATGGATTTGATGAGGCACAGCGCCATATCGGGGCCGAGCTTGAACTGCA